>Ga0214921_10000523_pt1 | contig 71853 bp, 69 predicted proteins | sample LL1505_MetaG_FD_177992 | JGI IMG/M metagenome (GOLD analysis project Ga0214921, IMG submission 177992) | Freshwater microbial communities from Lake Lanier, Atlanta, Georgia, United States - LL-1505 | ecosystem: Environmental > Aquatic > Freshwater > Lake | place: USA: Georgia | collected... | reverse complement strand
AATTCTTGACGAATTTCTAACGAAATTCTTCAGAAACTTCTGAACTAAAAAAATTTTGACTCCGGTTTTTTTTAGAAGTTAGATTTGCAACATCCCCTTTATGGGGAAGTCAAGGAGATGCAACAGAACCGCAATTTATGCCAGAATTTTGCAGAAGAAAATGTGTGTTTTAAGGTTAAAATGTTATAAATTCTGTCGCATGAAGGTTCGTAAACTATAGCATACTTGTTAACATGCTGTACTTACTAAACAGAAAATAAACTAATTGGGCAATTATTCCTTCGCTGCTTTCAAGATGACAATTTATTATTTTTATTTTATCTTGTTTATTGCGAGGTAATTTGTAAATTTTCTGAGACTTTTTACCACAGAGTTCAAAGTTGTTATCCGCATTTTAAATTAAATAAGTTCCTATTATGTCAATCAATAAAGTTATTTTAGTTGGTAATGTTGGTCAAGATCCTGAGATTAGAACAACTGGAGATGGCCGCGAAATTGTTAGCCTTTCTCTTGCTACATCAGAAAGTTGGAAAGATAAAAGCACTGGTGAAAAACGCGATAAAACTGAATGGCATCGTTTGGTGATTTTTTCACAAGGCTTGGTTGGTATTGCAAAAAGCTATGTTAAAAAAGGCACTAAGCTTTACATAGAAGGCTCTCTTCAAACTAGAAAATGGACAGATAAAGATGGTGTTGAAAAATATACCACTGAAGTTGTTTTGCAGAATTTTAATTCAACTTTGCAGATTCTTGATTCTAAAAATGGTTCATCGGCTGGTGATTCTTATGCTTCATCTTCTTCTGGTTCTGCTTCAAGCTCAAGATCAAGAAGCGATGTTTCTGTTGAAGAGCATGATGATGAAATTCCGTTTTAACTTAGTTTAGATAGTTTTCAAATATCGTTACCATGTTGCTAGTCGGCATTTGCAATGCCGACTTATGTTTATTAAAATTATAAAAGTTAGAAAGTTTAAAATTTTAGCAAACAAAAGGTCGGGGTTGCAAACCCCGATCAGCATTCGGAGATATTTTATTTATTAGTGTGATATCGAGATAAATTTTACCAGTTCTTATGCCAATAGTTTCAATTAATAGAAAAGAATATTCAGTTCCAGCGGGAATTACAGTAATTCAGGCTTGTGAAATAGCTGAAATAGAAGTTCCAAGATTTTGTTATCATGAAAGATTGGCAATTGCTGGAAATTGTCGTATGTGTTTGGTTGAAGTTGAGGGTGGTGCGCCAAAACCTGTGGCATCTTGCGCCATGCCAATTGTTGATGGTATGAAAATTCATACTGACACACCAATGGTGAAAAAGGCTCGTGAAGGTGTGATGGAATTTTTACTTGCTAACCATCCGCTTGATTGTCCAATTTGTGATCAAGCTGGTGAATGTGATTTGCAAGATCAAGCCTATCAATATGGCTCTGGAAAAAGCGAATATCATGAGCATAAAAGAGCTGTAAAGGACAAAAATTTGGGGCCTTTGGTGAAGACTCAAATGACTCGTTGTATTCATTGTACTCGCTGTGTGCGCTTCGTAACTGATGTGGCGGGAGTGCCTGAAATGGGCGCTGTTGGTCGTGGTGAAACTATGGAAATTACCAGTTATTTAGAAAAATCTTTAACTTCTGAACTTTCAGGAAATATCATTGATCTTTGCCCAGTTGGAGCTTTAACCTCTAAGCCTTACGCTTTTAAATCAAGAAGTTGGGAATTGAAAAAAACTGAATCAATTGATGTGATGGATGCGGTTTGTAGCAATATTCGCGTTGATTCTCGTGGATTAGAAGTGATGAGAATTTTGCCAAGATTAAATGAAGAAATTAATGAAGAATGGATTTCAGATAAAGCCAGGTTTTGTTACGATGGTTTAAAATATCAAAGATTGGACAAGCCTTATGTTAAAAGAGACGGCAAGTTAGTTGTGGCAGATTTTGATGAAGCTTATGCAAATATTGTTGAGAAAGCTAAATCTTTATCAGGCAATCAAATTGCGGCTTTATCTGGTCCACTTTCTTCTGCTGAAGAAATTTTTGCGCTGAAGGGTTTAATGAAAAAATTAGGTTCTGACAATATTGATTGCCGTTTGAATGGTGAAAAAATCAATGCTTTTGATCGCGCTTCATATTTATTTAACACCACAATTGCTGGAATTGAAGAGGCGGATGCTTGTCTGTTAATTGGTGTAAATCCTAGAAAAGATGCGCCAATATTAAATTCTAGAATCAGAAAAAGATTTTTATCTAAGAAGTTAAAAATCGCGGCAATTGGCGTGAATGCGGATTTGACTTATGATTATGATAATCTTGGTGATGATGCTTTGGCGTTGCAAAATGTTCTTGATGGAGAATCAAGATTTAGCAGAATTTTAGAGCAATCTGAAAAGCCAATGTTGATTTTGGGATCTGATTTATTGGCAAGAAAAGATGGTGCTTTAATTTTGAATTACGCCAAAAAAATTGCTGAAAAATATGGTTTGGTAAAAGGCGATTGGAATGGTTTTAACTTCCTTGCTAAATCAACTGGTTTGGTTAATGGTTTAGAAGTTGGCTTCGTTCCAAGTGCTGCTAAAGTTGATGTTAAGTCGATTTTAGACAAGGCTGAATCTGGAGAAGTCAAGGCAGTTTTCTTACACTGCGTTGATGAGGAAATTGACTTTACTAAGTTAAGAGATTCTTTCGTGATTTACATTGGATCTCATGGTGATGCGGGTGCACATCATGCTGATGTGATTTTACCAGCTTGTGCTTTTAGTGAAAAAGAAGCTACATATGTGAATTTAGAAGGTCGTCCACAAATGACTTCTAGAGCTGTGTTTGCGCAAGGTGAAGCTGTAGAAGATTGGCAAATTATTTTAGAATTAGGGCAGAATTTAGGTGTTGATTTAGGTTATAAAAATCTTATTGAGCTTAGAAAAGAATTGGCTGCTGCTTATCCAATTTTTGCTAATTTGGATAAAATTTCTAAGGCTGAGTTGGTGAAATCTGAAAATATTTCTGGTCAATTGCTTGAAGAAAAATTATTGACTAAGGATTATAATTTTTATCTGACTAATGTGATTGCTAGGGCTTCTCGTACTTTGAATAAATGTGGGAAGTAAAAAAATAGCCTCCTCTTCATTAAGTATCTAGCCAAGATTCTAAACAGGTTTTGACACACTTGGTCAATCATCCTCCCCTTGAGGGAGGATCGAAGAGCGAAGCGATTCGAGGAGGGGTGAGTTTTTATGAAAGCTCAAAACCCCTCCTCGAAGCTGCTTTAGCAGCTTCGATCCTCCCCAAAAAACAAAGACAGGGGGAGGATGATTAAACCGAGTTCGGTTGTAAAGTTGTTCTAAAAACTATATCCCAAAATCAACTTATACAAATTTTGCGGCACAAGCTGGTTGCCATTTACATTGCGATAAATTGGAAATTCCACATCGGCATAAAGTTTGAAATCTTGAATTGCCACCTCAATTCCCGGTGCAAAAAAAATCATGCTATAACCGCTGTTTGGATTGTGAGAAACATCAGTCCAACCAGAATCTTCGCCTTTTCTTGAGGCAGTAATTTGCATAATTGGCGTAACTTTTTTTGCCAAGCCAAATTGACCAGCATTGTAATGAATTCCAGTTGCGGCAGAAATTTCGTAACCCGGAGTGTAGCCTTGATGTCTGATAAATGGTCTTTCCCAAGAAGTTTGAGCGAAATATCCAAAATCACTTTTGCCAAAATTTCCCATGTGATAAGCGCCCAAGATGGAATCGGTGCTGCCAGTGCCAATTTGAGTGTTACGGGTAAAGCCATTAGCATTGGTTTGGCCAGTTGGTAATTTTAAACCAAAGGTAATGCCAGTTGACATATCGCTAAAAAATCCTGAATAAATTCCATTAAGGCGAATATCGCCAATATCACTGTGTCTGTCATAAGTCATGCCGCCGTGATGGGGAGAGTTTTTGACATAACGGGTAACATAAGGAACTCGAACTGACGCACCCCAAGAGCGATCAAACATATATTGCATGCCCGCAGTTACGGTTTGAGTCTCAATTCTTTTATCATGATTATGTCCGCTTGAATTATTCTCTTTATGCCAATTGCGAGTTTGACTCATGTGGTCGTATTGCAAAAAAGCGGTACCGCCAGAGCAATTAGGAATTAAAGCGCTGGTTCCAACATTAAAAACGCCGCAACCGCAGGCGCATGCTAAAGCGTTTTTTGAGGATAGAATAAGTAAAAATAATGAGGTTAAAAAATATTTTTTAAAATTTTTCATAAAAATTAGATAATATTGTGGTAATTATTCTTTAATATCTTAACCACATTCGCCATCCTTTATCCACTTGTGGATAGAGGATGCCATTAGTTTTAACTCTAAGGTTAAGATGCATAAGATCTTCAATTTTACTTTGTAAAATCAAGGATGACGATGCAAAGGGATAATTGCTAATTTTGTTAAAGATTTTGAGTACTTAATAATCTTAAAAAATTAGTTGCAAAGCGATTCAATGAAGTGAGACAATTTGTCTAACATGTTTTTAAATTTACCCGCTATGATTTGTTAAATGGAAAGCACAATATCTCAAAATACTAATAGACAGAACCTTCTACAACTTATTTGGCTGCGCTTAATTGCGATAATTGGTCAAGTGGTAACAATTCTTATTGTACATTATTTTCTTAAAATTTCCTTACCTTTAACAGAGATGTTTTTGGTTTTGATGTTTTTAGGAATTGTTAATTTTATTAGTTTTTATCGACATAAGTCAGAAAAAAATATTAGCGATAAGAGTCTATTCATTGAACTAATATGCGATGTTTTGGTGCTTACGGCGCAGCTTTATTTGAGCGGTGGAATTTCTAACCCATTCATATCTTTATTTTTACTACAAGTAATTATTGCGGCAATTTTGCTGAAAAGAATTTACGCATGGCTGATTGCTGTGATTACAATTTTTTCTTACATATCATTAAATTTTACTTATCGCCACATACACGCTTTGCACAATCACGAAGCTGGAGATTTGTTCAATATGCACTTACACGGCATGTTGATTAGCTACATTATTGCAGCAGTTTTGTTGCTAATTTTTGTTACTAAAATAATCAAAAATTTAAAAGACAGAGACAAAAATATTTATTTGCTTAAACAAAAATCTTTAGAAGAAGAAAAGGTGGTGCGTATGGGCTTGCTTGCAACGGGCGCAGCTCATGAATTAAGTACGCCACTTTCTACAATTTCAGTAATTTTAAATGATTGGAAAGAAATGGATTTTGTAAATTCCCAAAAAGAATTCCAAAAAGAATTGATGCAAGATATTGTTACAATGGAATCGCAACTAAACCGCTGTAAAAAAATTCTTTCTGACATTTTACTTTCTTCGGGAAAGGCTCGTCTTGAGCAAGCTGAAATGAAGCTTGCCAAAGAAGCTTTTGATTTAATTATTGAAGAATGGAAATCAACAAGAAATCCACAAAATTTGCTTTATAATTTTCGCGGTGAAGATGCTAAGAAAATTATTTTAGACGATACTTTGATTCAGGGATTTTATAATATTTTTGACAATGCTTTAGAAGAGTCTCCAAATCTGGTTTTAATTGATGTTGTGGTAACAAAAAATGAGATAAATTTAAATGTTGAAGACTGTGGCAAAGGCTTTGATAAGAAAATTTTACAAGAAATTGGCAAGGCAAATATTACCACTAAAAATAGCAATGGACTTGGTTTGTTTTTAGCAATTAGCAGTTTGCGTAGATTTGACGGAACTTTGCAAATTAAAAATCTTGCAGAAAAAGGTGCAAAAGTTGAAATAAAAATACCTCTGAAAAATTTATAAATTATGCAAAATTATCAGACAATTTTGATTGTAGAAGATGACGAAGTTTTGTCAGAAAGCCTTGGAAAGTCTTTTGTAAGAAGAGGTTATGAAGTAAAAATAGCTAATAGCGTTAAAGAGGCGATTAAGACTTTAAAAATTTTTCATCCCAGATATGCGGTGGTTGATTTAAAAATGTCAGGGGAATCTGGTTTAGAATGCATTAAGGCGCTAAGTGAGTTTGACAGTTCAATAAGAATTGTAATGCTTACGGGTTACGCCAGCATTACAACCACAATAGAAGCAATCAAGCTGGGGGCTTGTTATTATTTGGCAAAGCCAGCAAATGTTGACGCAATAATATCGGCATTTGGCAATAAATCTTCTGATGAAAAAATTAATATTCCCGTCAAAAAAACTTCTATCAAAAACATTGAGTGGGAATATATCCATCAAGCTTTGGTGGAAGCTGATTTTAATATTTCTAAAGCGGCAAGAGTTCTTGGAATGCACAGAAGAACATTGGCTAGAAAAATGGAAAAAAACCACTTTAAAAACTGAATTTTCTACATGTTTATAAAATTCAAAAAAATATCGCTTTATCCTTTTTTTATTAGTTTGAAAAGCTTTTCTGTTTTTTGTAAAAATGTTGATTTTGCGAGGTTCTTAGGCATCGCTAGCTAATATTTAATTTTATTTCAGAGGTCAACAAATCAGTTGCAAACTTATCTTCTGCCACTAAATTGCCACCCTCCTCGATTCCGTCGTTTTTCAGATTTCCTAATTATCTTAAAGGTGCTGATTCACAACTAACTAAAAATAAAAACATGTTAAAAATTCGTCTTTCTAGAGGTGGAAGAAAAAAGCTTCCTTTCTATCGTATTCTTGTTACAAACCACACTTCTCCTAGAGACAGTAAGTTTCTTGAAAAAGTTGGTACTTACAATCCGCTTCTTGCTGATGACAAAGAAGGTCGTGTTACAATTGATAAAGAAAGAATTGAGCATTGGCTTTCTGTTGGTGCGCAACCAACTGAAAGAGTTGCTGGTTTTTTGGTTGCCCTTGGTGTTAAAGGTGCTGAAAAATATAAGCCTGATTTCAAGCCAAAAGACAAAGGTTCTAATATGAAGAAAAAAGCTTTAGAAGCAGCTAAAAAAGAAGCTGAAGCTAAAGCTGCCGCTATAGCTGAAGTTGAGGCTGCAAAAGCTGCGGCTGCGGCTGAAGCAGAAGCTGCAAAAGCTGAAGCTAACAAACCTGCCGAAGTTGCTGTAGAAGCTGCTGCCGAAGAGTCTGTTGCTTAGTTTTTTGTTTTATTCTCTTTAAAAAAGCGGGTCTCAACTTTTATAAGTTGGTCCCGCTTTTTTTGTTTGTTTAAATATTTACTCATTGCAATTCACGCCCTTCTTTGTCATTCCCGCGAAGGCGGAAATCCAGTTCTTACTTTAAAAAATGGATTCCCGCCTTCGCGGGAATGACAAGGGAGAATGGGAATGACAAGGGAGAATGGGAATGACAAAATTGAAATATGATAATTTAAATATTCGCATGACATTCAAACTTCCATCAGAAATTTTAATCGCCACAGGAAATAAAGGTAAATTTACTGAAATTGCTGAATTGTTAAATTCGATTAAAATTAAAGCGATTTCGACATCGCAATTTAACCTTGAAGAGCCAGAAGAAACTGGCAAAACTTTTGCAGAAAATGCTCTTTTAAAAGCCAAATATTACGCTAAAAAAACCAATCTTTTTTCTTTGGCTGATGATTCTGGATTGTGTATTGAAGACTTGAATGGCGAACCGGGAATTCATTCGGCGAGATTTGCGAAAGATTCTAAAGGAGAAACTAATTTCAAGTTTGCTTTTGAAAAAATAGCTAATCAATTATCAGAAAATGGTTTTGATCCAGCGCAAAACCTTGGGCAAAAACCGCGCGCTCATTTCATCTGTAATTTAGCGCTTTTTGATCCAAAAACTAATTTTGAAATTTCTTTTGAAGGCAGAGTTGATGGTTTTTTAACCTTACCACCGCAAGGAGGTAGCGGGTTTGGATATGATCCAATTTTTATTAAAGATGGAATGGATAAAACTTTTGGCGAAATTGATCCACAATTAAAAGATCAAATTTCTCATCGTGGATATGCTTTTAATAAGCTTTTAAACTGGACAAAGGGCTTGTAAAACTTTAATTTATTCTTATCTCAACTCAACTTTAAAATTTTTCCAAAAAAGCATTAATTAATCATGTCAAAGAGAGACTATTACGAAATTTTAGCCATTGCCAAAAACGCTTCAGCTGACGAAATTAAAAAGGCTTATCGTAAGTCAGCGATGCAACATCATCCTGACCGCAACCCCGGAAATAAAGAGGCGGAAGCCAAGTTTAAAGAGGCAACTGAAGCTTATGAAGTTCTGAAAGACGATCAAAAGAAAGCAGCTTACGATCAATATGGCCATTCAGCTTTTGGTCAAGGTGGTGGTGGTGGTCACTCGGGGCAAGGTGGCTTTGATGGTTTTGATTTTAATGATATTTTTAGTAATTTTTCTGATATTTTTGGCGATGGTGGTAGACAGCAAACCAGAAAAAGAAGTTCGGCAGTTCGTGGTTCAGACATTCGTTACAATTTAGAAATTTCTTTGGAAGAGGCTTTTCGTGGCTCAACTGAAACAATTTCTTTTTCAATTCCAACTGCTTGCATAACTTGTAAAGGAAGCGGTGGTAAAGAAGGTGAGAGGCCAGTGGAATGCGGCAATTGTCGTGGTTCTGGTAAGGTAAGGGCGCAACAAGGATTCTTTATTGTGGAAAGAGCTTGCGGAGGCTGTTCTGGAACTGGTCAGGTGATCAAAAATCCATGCAAAACTTGTCATGGTGAAGGCAGAATTAATAAAGAAAAAACACTATCAGTAAAAATTCCAGCTGGCGTGGAAGAGGGTAATAAAATTAGATTGTCTGGGGAGGGTGAAGCAGGCTTGAGAGGTGGTCAAGCGGGAGATTTATATGTATTCATTACAATTCGTAAACATCAATTTTTTACTCGCAAGGGTGATGATATTCATTTCGAAATACCGCTTAAATTTACTACCGCTGCACTTGGTGGATCTGTTGAAATTCCAACAATTGATGGTGAAAAAGCTCGCTTACAAATTCCAGAAGGCGCGCAAAACGGCAATCAATTCCGTTTGAAATCTAAAGGCATGACTGTTATGAATTCAGGGGGCAGAAGGGGCGATATGTATGTTAAAATTGAAATTGAAACTCCGATAAAACTTTCTTCTGAAGAAAGAGAGTTATTGCAGAAATTGGATTTGTTGATGAATAAGAAGTCTAGTAATCCTAAGTCTGAGAGTTTTTTTAAGAAGGTGACGGATTTGTTTTCTTAGGACGAGAAAATTTATCAAAACACTTGTCATCCTTGATGCCTAAGTGTCGAGGATCTCATGAGATTTGCTTAAAAAGCTAATCTTTTAATGCGTATCCTGACATATTTTTGAGGTAAAGAAAATATTCTAATAAGTTTTTTAAGCGGGTCTCAACTTCTTTTGTCTCTCCGACTCTGATTTCAGCTGACCACAAGCTGCCATTACATCTTCGCCGCGAGTTTTTCTAACCGGCGCAACTAAATTAGCATCTTTCAAAATTTTTTGAAATTTAAGAATAGTTTGTTGCTCAGAATTTGTGTAATCACAGCCCAGCCAAGGGTTAAAAGGAATTAAATTAATTTTAGCATTAAGATTATATCTCTTAATTAAATTTATTAATTCGCGGGCATGCTCTTCTTTGTCATTAACGCCGCGCAACATTACATATTCAAAAGTAATTTTTTGATTAGGATTTAATTTATTGTAAGTTTGGCAAGCCTTCATCAATTCTGCTAAAGGATATTTTTTGTTAATTGCCATTATATCAGTTCTAAGCTTGTCATTTGTGGCGTGAAGCGATATTGCTAAATTGGTTTTTAGCTCTTCGGCGCAGCGTAAAATTTCAGGAACCAAGCCAGAAGTTGAGATAGTAGTTTTGCGCGCCGACATATCTAAGCCTTCAGTATCATTTAAAATTTTAACTGTCTGGGAAACATTTTCATAATTAAAAAAAGGCTCTCCCATGCCCATGAATACTATGTTGGTAAGGCGGCGATTATTTCTATCCCAATCTTTAATTAAATCTTTAGCGATTAAAATTTGTGAAATAATTTCGCTGGCTTCTAAATTTCTTACCCAAGTTTGCGTGCCAGTATGGCAAAATTTGCAAGCTAAAGTACAGCCAACTTGCGACGAGATACACAGAGTTCCGCGAGTTTCTTCGGGAATAAAAACTACTTCAACTTCTTTGCCATCAGTGAATTTCACCAGCCATTTTCTAGTGCCATCAAAAGAAGTTAAATCTTTAGAAATTTCAGGGCGCGAAATAGAAAAATGCTGCGCTAAAACCGCGCGAGTTTCTTTGGAAATATTAGTCATTTCGTCAAAAGACAAAGCACCGCGAGCATAAATCCAATTCCAAATTTGTTTGGCGCGAAAAGGTTTTTCTCCTATTTCGATTAGCTTTTCTTCTAGATATTTTTTACTTAGTCCTATTAGATTTATCATAGATTATATTTGGTTTTTTTCATTGAAGTATAATAAGGCTGTCATTTTTGAACTCTACAAATGTCATGTCCTGCACAGCGAAGCATCTCATGAGATTAAAAGAGATTCTTCGCTTCGCTCAGAATGACAAACTGTAATCTGTCTAACTATCATTGATTTTAAAAAAATTGTCCAAAGAAAATTTATCTTTAGAAGAAAAAATGCGCTTGGCGCAAGCTGGCGACAAAATAATCTATGAAGAAGCCTTGCATGACATGGTGCCAATGATTCGTAACTTTTTTCGTAAATTCGCTTATGGTAAAGCAATTGACATTGACGATCTAATTCAAGAAACCTTAGTTGCTATTCACCAATCTAGCCACACTTATAATTCTGACCGTCCCATCAAGCCTTGGATTTTTGCCATTGCGGGATATAAATTAAAAGATTATTTGCGAGTGCTTTACCGCAAGAAAAAGCTGATAGAAGTTGATTTTGCAGATGTTGAGCATGCTTTATTTGAAGAAGAGGTTTTGGATGAAAAAGAGGAATATTCTTTAGAAAAAATGCTAAAAATTTTACCAGAAAAACAGCAAAAAATTATCTATGAACTGAAAATAAAAGGTAACTCTTTGCAAGAAACAGCGAATAATTTAAATATGAGTGTTGCAGCATTAAAAGTCTCGGCACATAGAGCTTATAAGGTTTTAATTAAAAAATATCGTACAATTAAATGAATGAACAATTCATAAAAGAATTAGCAAGGCAAGGTGCAAAAAAGCCAACATATCAACCAAAACAACAAATGTTTTTTTGGTCTGCGGTAATGGTTATTTATGCTATTGCGATTTTTTTAACTTTGGGAATCAGGCCAGATTTATCGCAAAAAATTCAGGATCCATTCTTTCGTTTGGAGTTGTTTTTAATTTTTGCCACATCAGTTTCAGCGGGATATGCAGCAAGTGTTTTAGGCCTTCCAGATTCTAATCAGAAAAATTCAATTAAGTGGATTCCAATTATTTCTTTGGTGCTTTTATGTTTTGTAATTGTACGTCAATATTTTGAATGGCGCGATTTAGTGTTTAGTATTTTTTGCAGTGGTAATTATAAATGCGCTTTTTCGATCGTAACTTTCTCAATAGTTCCGTCATTAATATTTTTTGTGATTTTATATCGCGGGGCAACTCTAAATTCTGAGCTGGCAGGCTTCATGATTGGTCTTTGTGGCGGTACTTTTTCTTATCTAATATTGCGCTTAATTCATGAAACTGAAGATGTAACTCATCTTTTTTTATGGCATTTTATACCAGTTTTTTTAGTAACTTTAGTTTCAATGATTGCAGCAAAGCTTGTAATTAAAAGGATTTAATGATGCTAAAAAAAGTTTGTAACTTTTTTAATCTATTCACGAAATGGGTTAATGAGTTTAAAGATTTACAAATTTTACTAACTTTAATTTTATTTAAAAAATGAACAAAAAAAATCTTATTTCTTCTTTTGTACTTGGCGTTAGTGCTTTTGCAATTTCAGCAAGCCCAGCTTTAGCAAAAAGTGATGCTAAAATGGAAAAATGTTACGGTATAGTTAAGGCTGGTAAAAATGATTGTTCTGATGTCAAGAATACACATTCTTGCGCTGGATCTGCTAAGGTTGATGGTGGTGCTGGTGAGTGGATTCTTCTTCCAGAAGGCGCTTGCGATAGAATCGTTGGCGGCACTAATGTTGCTAAAAAATAACTTCTAAAAACTTAATATTAAAAAATATATCTATGAAAAAATTAAACTTTGCAAAATCTGTTACAGCTGGTGTTCTTGGATTAACCTTACTTAGCAGCTGTTCTGGTGCTATGGAAAAAATGGGAATGCACAAATGCTCTAGCAAGAATAAATGTTCTAGTAAAGAAATGAATAAAGACGCTAATTCTTGTTCTAGTAAAGAAATGAAAGCAAAAGATACGAATTCTTGCTCAAGCAAAGAATCGAAAGCAAAAGACGCGAATTCTTGTTCTGGTAAAGCAATGAAAGCAAAAGAAGGGAATTCTTGCTCAAGCAAAGCAATGAAAAAAGAAGTTAAGTAGAATCTTAATTTTAAGACAGTTGCCTTCGCCATTACCTTTTAAAAGCGGTTTGGCGAAGGTATTTGTTGTGATTTATCCAATAGCCTTCTTCTGAATTTCCGCAATTTCTTTCGCTGCTTTTTTTGCCATCTCATACATCTTACCAACTTGTTCAAAACTCATAGCACCATTTTCAGCGGTGCCTTGAATTTCAATTAAATCAAAATTTTGATTAATTACAAAGTTGGTATCAACTTCGCATTTACTATCTTCGGCGTAATCTAAATCTGCCACAACCTCGCCGTTAAACACTCCGCAAGATACCGCAGAAACTGATCCAATTAAAGGATTTTGTTTAAGTATGCCTTTATTCATTAGAGTTTTTATTGCCAAAGAAAGTGCTACAAAGCCACCTGTAATTGAGGCACAGCGAGTTCCACCATCAGCTTGCAAAACATCGCAATCAATTGTGATTTGTCTTTCGCCAAGTTTCTTCATATCAATTACTGAGCGCAAAGAGCGACCAATCAATCTTTGAATCTCAAGAGCTCTGCCATTTGGCTTTGAGCCATTATCGCGATTATTTCTAGTGTGAGTTGCTCTTGGCAACATAGAATATTCCGCAGAAACCCAACCTTGACCAGTATTTCTTAAAAATGGTGGAATTTTTTCTTCAATAGAGGCGGTGCATAAAACATGAGTTTCGCCGAATTTTATCAGGCAAGATCCTTCTGCATATTTATTGACATTTGTGGCAATTGTTACTTCGCGGATTTGATCAGATTTTCTATTTGATGGGCGCATGTTGATAGGTTGTTTGAGGATTTATCCCTTTTTATTAAGAGATTTTATATATTTATCTAGACATAAAATATCTTCTCGATGTCACCCGTCACTTGTTGCGGGTTCCATGTGAACACAAATAATATTTTAAAGTTGTAATGAGATGGACCCCGCAACAAGTGCGGGTTTACACTGATGGTATGTGACTAGTCAAATAACTAAATTAATCTTCTTGTACAAAATCAAACTTAGCTTCTTTGCTTCTGCCAAATCTCTTGCGATCATTGCTATCCAAGAATTTCTTACGCAATCTTAATGATTTTGGTGTAACTTCAACCAATTCATCATCACCAACATAAGTGATCATATCTTCTAAAGTAAGTTCTCTTGGTGGAATTAGACGAATTGCTTCATCAGTACCAGAGGCTCTTACATTTGAAAGTTGTTTACCTTTTAGAACATTAATTTCTAAATCACCTTGTTTTGAGTTTTCACCAACCACCATTCCAGCGTAAACTTTTTGTTGTGGTTTGATGAACATGGTGCCGCGATCTTGTAAGTTCCAAATTGCGAAAGCTACTGCTTCACCATTGTCAGTTGAAATTAAAGCACCATTTTTCTTGGTAACCATGTCGCCTTTGTAAGGAACATAATTGTGGAAAATTCTGTTTAAAACGCCTGAACCTTTAGTGTCGGTTAAGAATTCACTTTGGTAACCGATAAGTCCGCGAGAAGGCACATAAAACACAATACGAGTTTTGCCACCTGAAGATGGGCGCATTTCAATCATTTCACCTTTACGAGAAGAGATTTTTTCAACTACTACGCCACAAAAAGCGTCATCAACATCGACAACAACTTCTTCAATTGGTTCTAAAACATTGCCATCAGGGTCTTTTTTGAAAAGTACTCTTGGTCTTGAAACTGAAAGTTCAAAACCTTCACGACGCATGTTTTCAATTAATACACCAAGTTGTAATTCGCCTCTACCGCCAACTTCAAAAGCATCTTTACCGTCAGTTTCTTTAACTTTAATAGCCACATTGGTTTCAGCTTCAGCAAATAAACGATCGCGAATTACGCGAGAAGTAACTTTGCTGCCTTCAAGACCAGCTAAAGGAGAATCGTTAACGCTTAAAGTGATCGCCATTGTAGGCGGATCAATTGGGGTTGATTTGATTGGAGTTGTAACTTGCATATCGCAAATTGTGTCAGAAACTGAAGCTTTTTCAAGACCAGCTATAAGCACAATATCACCAGCTTGAGCGTCTTCAACTGCAACTTTTTCAACGCCACGAAATACATGAAGTTTAGTTAAGCGACCTTGTTCAACCAATTCGCCTTTTAAATTTAAAGCTTTCAAGCTCATCAAACCTTTAGCGCGACCAGAATAAATACGACCAGTCAACATGCGACCAAAATAAGGACTATGACTTAATAGAGTTGCAAGCATTGAAAATGGTGCATCTAAGTCAAATTTTGGCGGAGTAACATGTTTCAAAATTAAATTGAAAAGTGGAGATAAATCTTTTCTCTCATCTTTGTCCATATCTTCAACGCACCAGCCATCACGGCCCACAGCGTAAAGAACGGGGAAATCTAATTGTTGTTCATTGGCATGAAGTGAAACAAAAAGATCAAAAATTTCATTAAGAACTTCATCAGGACGAGCGTCGCCGCGATCAATTTTATTAATGATTACAATAGGGCGAAGGCCAAGGGCAAGAGCTTTAGCAAGTACGAATTTGGTTTGAGGCATTACACCTTCAGCAGAGTCAACAAGAAGCAAAGCGCTGTCAGCCATTGAAAGCACGCGCTCAACCTCACCACCGAAATCGGCGTGACCAGGAGTGTCAATAACATTGATTTTATGATCTTGCCAAACAATTGAAGTACATTTTGCAAGAATTGTGATACCGCGTTCTTTTTCTAAGTCGTTGCTATCCATGATGCGGTTTTCAACCTGCTGGTTAGCGCGGAAAGTACCGCTTTGGTGCAACATCGCATCGATTAATGTAGTTTTGCCATGGTCAACGTGAGCAATAATGGCAACGTTTCTAAAGTCTGTCATTTCTAGGAAAGTTTAAGTATTTTATAAGAAGTTTTAGGAATTTTTTGTCAGCAGAAGTGAGGACATCAAAAAATCTTGCGGCACTATAGAGTTGACAAACTAACTGTCAATTTCTTTAAAATGCATGAAATGGAAGTAAATCACCCGTCTCAATCGCTTTGCGATTGATCCACCCTCTTTTTCAAAGAGGGCTTGCCGCGCTTTTAGCCCTCTTTGAAAAAGAGGGTGGATCGAATGCGTAGCATTCGAGACGGGTGATTTAAGGGGATAACTATTACTTCAAATTCTCCAAAGCAGGAAATTTCTTATCCTTCACATCAGCGGAAAATTTCTTCACAGCAGAAGAAATTTCCTCAGCTAAATTAGCATAATGTTTTACAAATCTCGGTTTAAATTCTTGGTTTAATCCAAGCAAATCATCAATAACTAAAACTTGTCCATCACAATTAAAGGAAGCTCCAATACCAATTGTTGGAACTGAAATTGTGGCAGAAATTTCATCCGCTAACTTTGCTGGAACTGCTTCAATTACAATGGAAAACGCCCCCGCCTCAGCAACTAATTTTGCAGTTTCTAAAATTTCTTGAGCTGATTTTTCGTCGCGACCTTGATATTTATAGCCGCCAATTTTTCTAACGCTTTGTGGCAAAAGGCCAACATGTCCCATTACATTAACGCCATTCTCAACTAAGAATTTTATCGTGGAAGCCATGTCATGCGAGGTTTCAATTTTTATAGCATCGCAACCAGTTTCGCTGATAACTTTTTTAGCAGATTCCAAAGCTTGTTTTGGCGAATTTTCATAAGTTCCATAAGGCAAATCAACCACAACAAAACATTTTTTAACCGCTTTCATCACCGCTTTACCATGATTTATCATCATTTCTAAAGTTACATCAACAGTATCAGGAAGTCCGTAAATTGTCATTCCAAGAGAATCTCCAACTAAAATAATATCGCAATATTCATCTAAAATTTTTGCCATTGGAAATGTATAGGCAGTAAGGCAAATAATTTTTTCGTGATTTTTTTTTCTTAGAATGTCAGCAGTTGAAATGCGTGTAGCTATTGGTTTCATTGACATTGTTTTATGGTTGAACTTGTTGATTTTTAAAGGAGTCTGGATTTGCCATTACCTCTTTTATTTTAGATGTAGCATCTTGAGATTTTGGGTCATCTATTAGTCTTGAATTCATTTCCAAAGGTAAATCAGATTTCTGATCTGAAGTTTTAATAATTCCCAAATATTGCTTTGCTTGATCAAGATTTGCAGCGTGAGCCATATTATTAAAATCTCCTTTAAGAGAAATTGCGATATTTATTGGCACTTGTTTTCTTCTATCGCCAGTTAGAAATATAATATTTGCCAAACCATCAAGCTTGCGAGAAGCTATATCTATCTTTCCAGAAATAATTCCAGTAGAGGCGGTTCCGGCAATGTTAATTTTAAATTTACTATCTTTGTCCTTATTAAGAATAATAGTGCCGTTGGCTTCTTTTAAAGAAGTTTTGCTTTCCAAATTAAATAAAACCGCCTCTAAATCTTGCAATTGTTGACGATATGTTTTTAAGTCAAACATTTTTCTAACCAGACTATCTAAGCCAAATCGACTAACCACAGGAGAGTTGGTGTTAAATTTTATTTCACTAAAAATATTACTTAGAAATTCACTTTTTTTACTTGCTGACGAAGTTATACTGGCTGAAATATTGCTAATTCCGCTGATATTTTTCAGATCAATTAATGGCAAAAATTCATTTAATTGTGCGTTATTAAAAGATAAGTTACCGTTAATAGTTTTGTCATATTTGATGCCAATTAGACCTTTGTAAGATAAGTTGCCACCATATAAATCGCAGCTTAATTGAGCATCTTTAATATCTCCGCCTTCCAAATTTCCACCCATTTTAGCATTTTTAATAACCAAATCATCAAAACTCAAATCATTAACGGCAAGAGAAATTACTCCGCTAAAATCTTCTAAAGATGGTAAAGAAAAGAATTGATCGACAGCGTTACTTTTCAAGTCTTTTATGCCAAATAATTTGTTACTTTGTAGGGATTTATAATGAAAACTATCGGCGTTAATATTCATTTCAAAATAAGGATTTTTGTCGCTAATATCAATTTTCAAATTTGCCGATAAATCTGTTTCCTCAGATTTTAATCTTAGATCAGATACCTCAAAATAACCTTGGCCGAATAACAATTTTATAGATTGATTAAAGAAATCTTCGCCTTTGTAAGTTAGTTTATCAAAAACCAAATCAAGCTTGTTGTTAGAGCTGATGTCATTGAGCCATAAAATCTTTTTCAACAATGATCCAGGAGATAAATAAATATTTTGTCCCGCAATCAAAAAGTAATCATCAACATTAAAGGCACTAATTATAAATTTATTATCAATATGAAGAGTTTTTTCGCTGCCATCAATGTTGATTTCGCCCAGAAATTCGCTTTGATTGCTATTGAGATTTAGATATAAATTATTTAGGGAAATTTTATTGGGAGTGAATAAAATGTCGGAGTATAATATATATTCTTTGAGGTTATCGAGTTTGAGATTTTGCGATTCCAAATGAAACCACTTAAAAACATCTTGCAGGCTTTTTCCAGAAACATCAATTCTGCCAATAAGTTTAGGAATATTATTACTTTGACTTAAAACGCCATTGATGCGCACTGTGCCTTCTCCAGGAATTTTAAATATTATAGGCAAAACTATAATCTCCCCTTGTTTTGAGGTGGTTAAATAAAGATCGGCATCTTTAAGTTCTCCATCTAAATATTTAATATTTTTAATTTTAATTTCGGCAGTTAAATCAAGAGATCTAACTGTTTTTTGAGGAAGAAAATCTATTTTTTTCTCTAAAGGTTTAGCTTCTTCTATTATGTGACTTACAGCTTCATCAGTTTTTGCTTCAGGTGCTGATGTTGTGGTGACATCAATAGCTGGTAAGGTTTCTGTAGTTTCATCAACAATAGTTTTGGCTATTTTTTTATTCTTAGAATTCTTCTCAAACACAATTCCATCGTAAGACCAAATGTCATCCAAGTTGAGATTATCTAAATTCAAATCAACATCAATTATTGGAGTTTCGAAAGTTAAATTTAATTCCGCAGAACCTTTGCCATTAATTAAATTTGAGTTAATCACAATGTCTTGAATAGATGCTTCGCCAGCAGCGCTGATAATTTTTCCTCTAATTTTAATTGGATTAATTCCTGATTTTAATTTGTCATAAATAGCTTTGTTATTGCCAATATAACTTTTGTAGAAAGGTTTCAATTCAAGAATTTCTGCGTCAATTTCGCCATTAAAATCACTTTTAAAAATTCCCAGATTTTTTGACGGAAAATTTCCTTTAATTCGTAAGTTAAAAATTGAGGAAGAAATTTCTAGTAAAGATGAATCCCACAGAGAGAAAGAGTTAAAAGAGGCGAGGAATCTAAAATTATTAAGAATTTGTTCATTAGTGAATTCTCCACTAGACTTAATTTTGTTATCACTAATTTTTATTTCGCCAAAAATATTTTGAATTTCTTTTTTATTGGAAAATTTGTCATAAGAAATTGACTCACCATTATTCACAATAAAAATCATAGAATTTTTTGAGCCAATTTTTGAAGGGTCTAAATTATCAACTGATATTTTGTAAATCAGGCTTGAGTTAGCCTTTTCATGGGTCGCTGTTTGAGAATTTTTTGCAATTTTTTCTGCGATCTCAGTAAATTTATTTTCACGCTTGGGCTGGTTTGAACTGTAATAGCTTTCTAAAATCGCAGTAGAAAATGTTACTTTTTTTACCGCAAATTCACCTTCTAAAAGTTTTAAAAATGATAAATCTATGATGGCTGATTTAGCATAAAAATTATAAACTTTTTCGCCCTTGCCATAATTTTGTAATAAAACATTTTTGGCAGAAATTGACATTGAAGGCAAAAATGAAATATCGATTTTGCTATTTATTGTAAAATTTGCGCCAAGAGATTTGCTAATATCTTGTTCGATTTGAAATTTTAATCCTGAATTATCAAGTAAGAGAGGCATAGTGAACAGAGTTAAAACAAGCGCGCAAAGCCCCAAAGCGCTTATTTTAAATTTTTTTGATTGTGATGCTGGAAATTTGTAAGATTTTAAATATGATAAAGCCTCTTTGATATTATAAGATTTAAAAAAATTAGTAATTTTTGTTAAATTGAGCATTGCAATTAATTGTAAAAATCAACAGTTTCTAGCTCTTCAACTAGTTTCTCGGTAGTTATTAATTTCTTATCACCTTCATAAAAATTGCATAAAGATAAAAATATTAGAAATAACAAAATTGAGATAATCAGAAAGTTAAAAAATTGATCCTTAGTTGGTTTTAAATCAAGGTTTTCGCCAATATTAATAAGATTATGTTTAGTATTGGTAACATTTGACTCAACTGATAAAAGTTTAATTTTTCTCTCAACAATTTTTGGATCAATTTTTAGAAATTTTGCATAAGCGCGCAAAGCTCCCAAGATGTATAAATGTTGGGTTGTTAAATTCTGATTATTTTCAATTGCTTCAATGTCTCTTGGTTTTATTTTTAAATAAAAAGCAGCATCTTCTATTTCTATGCCCAATTTTAATCTTTTTTCTTTCAGAATTTCGGGCAAAGATATTTCCTTTGCAGCTTCTGCGATAGTGTTTAAATCGATGTCTAAATTATCAGTTTGAGTCATTATTTTACTAGCTTTGCTAAGTTTTTAGTTGCGTCAATTTTTGCTAAAGAGGCGGCTGAATCTGACATTCTTTTTAGAATTGCTTGACTATCAATTAATTTTTTTAAGGTTTCGCTAATTTTATTGATGGTGAACTCTTTTTCCGTAATAACAATTGCCGCACCATTTTTTTCAAAAAAACGCGCATTTTTTTCTTGATGATTGTCGGCAGCTTTTTCAAAAGGCACTAAAATCATCGGCTTTTTCGCGGCACAAAATTCAAAAAGCGACGATGAGCCAGCGCGGGCAATTACCAAATGAGCTTGGCTAATTTTTTCTGGCATATCAGAAAAAAATGCTTGAATTTCACCATTTAAATTGAAAGAGCGATATTGTTCATAAGTTGATTTCATTAACTCTTCACGGCATTGCTGAATGATATTAATGCCTCCTTTAAAGCCATCGCTTAAATTGAAAAATGCTTTTGGCAAAATTTCGCTAAAGATTTTGGCACCACCACTGCCGCCAATTACCAAAATATTAAATAAATTTTCTCTATTATCTTTAGGATTTTGTAAATAAGTATTAAGTTCCGAAGCAAGTAGCAAATCATATCCCATTTTATTATCAGGCTTTTTTTCTATGGTTTTTTCTTCAGGCAAAGAATAAGGAATTTTATTTAATTCCAAAATTTCTTCACGAACTGGGTTGCCTACAAATACAGTCTTACTTTGGTCTTTTTCATTGATTCCAGTGGTTTCTACAAAACTTAAAGCAATTTTATCAGCATATTTGGCAAAAATACGATTCACTTTCCCCAAATGAGAATTTTGCTCATGTAAAATGATTTTGGTTTTGGTTATAACCGCTGCAATCAATAAAGGAAAGGTTGAATAGCCACCAAAAGACACTACAAATTTAGGGCGATGAATTAATAAGTTGAATAAGGATTGCAATGCGCCAAAGCCAATTTTTACAGCAGCGATTATTAATTTTAGAGGTTTTTTCTCAAATTGAGAAGAGGCTATTATCAATGATTTAAAGCTATCTTCAGCCTTGATATAATTACGATATTTTTTATCTCCTAAAAACAAAACTTGGAAATTTTCTTTGGTCAATTCTGCGGCTAAGCAACGAGCTGGAATGATGTGTCCACCAGTTCCGCCGCTGGTGATAAAGATTTTATTATTATGCATTGCTAATAAATTTTAAGTGTGTTTCTTGACAATTATTGTCCCAAACTTAGATTCGCTTGCTTCCTTTAATTTTTCAAAAGATTTTTTAACAAATTTTCTCATGTCAAAGAAAACATTAACTAAGCATTTTATCGATTTAGATAAGATTGATGCCAAAGAATTGCGCAAGATTATTGAAGTTGCAAAGAAATTAAAAAATAAATCTAGTGGGCACAATAACCTTTCTGCTCAAGCTAAATTATTGACTCACAAAAATTTGGCGATGATTTTTGAAAAAACTTCAACTCGTACCAGAGTTTCATTTGAAGTGGGCATTAATCAGCTTGGCGGACATGCAATTGTTATGAATAAAAATGATATGCAGCTTGGCAAAGGTGAATCTGTTGAAGATACGGCAAAAGTTTTATCGCGCTTTGTTGATGCGATTATGATTCGTTCTAATTCTCACAAAACCATTTTAGATCTTGCTGAAAATTCTTCTAAACCAGTTATTAACGCGCTTTCAGACTTTTCTCACCCTTGCCAAATTATGGCTAGTATTTTGACTATTGAAGAACATTTGGGCAAAATTTCTGGTAAAAAATTAGTGTGGTTTGGTGACGCTAATAATGTGCTTAACTCTTACATACACGGCGCTAAAGCCTTCAATTATGAATTGGTAATTTCGGTGCCAAAAGAATTCGATTTTTGTAACCATGAAGCCAAAAAAGCTGTAAAAAATGGCGCTAAAATTAGATTCGTTTCTGATCCAAAAAAAGCTGCTAAAAATGCTGATGTGCTTATTTCAGACACTTGGTTTTCAATGGGTGATGCGGCAGAAAAAAATGATCAATTAAAAGACAAAAAGCTAAAAACTTTAATACCTTATCAGGTAAATTCTGATTTGATGAAGTTAGCTAAAAAAACTGCAATTTTTACCCATTGCCTGCCTGCATATCGCGGAGTTGAAGTTTCTGCGGAAGTTATTGATTCAAAAAAATCAGTAGTTTTTGATGAGGCTGAAAACCGCCTTCATGCTCAGAAGGCAATTTTGTTATATTGCTTTAGCTAAGTTTAATTGCATATTTTTTACTTAAATAAGTCTCAATATCTTGTCTTTCTTCATCGGTTAAAGAGCGGGTGAATAAAATAAATTCAGAAATATAGCCTCGATAAGATCCTCCGCCAAAATAAGTTTCATAACAATTAGTTAAATTTCCTCCAGAGCCAGAAGCGTCTGCAGCTAAGCCGCCATTAAGCCAGTAATAGCTGGTATTGCTGGTTTTATTATATTTTATAGTATGAATATTGACGCTTCCAACCTGATAATTATAGCTGAAGCTGAGAGTGGAGTTTGAGTGTTTGAGTGTCGTGTATCTAGAGGATGCAGCAGTATAGTTATAAAGTAATTTTAATGGGGTTGCAGCTGCGCCAGCTGAATCAGTTGCTGCGCCATTCGTAAAATACACTAATGTATCGCCACTGACGCCACTGAGAGCGGAAGGTTTTTCGACTAAAAAAATTGTATAGCTTGAATTGGTTAGTACTTTTGAATTTGGTATTAAGAAATAATTGCCAGAGTTAAAATTTAAAGCGGGTAAGTCATTTATTGTTTCCTCGCTATAGCCAGTTGCAAAGCCAGTAGTTGCTGAGGCTGAAGTTAGATTTTGTTTTATTTTTGATTGAGGGTTTATATCGCTCCACTGAGTTGAAATAGTGTTGCTGGAGTTAAGTTTTACGGCGCTACTCAAAGATGTTTCTGCCCATAATTTTAGATCAGGAGTACTGGCAACGGGTGAGCTGTTGGTTAAAGATTGAGCGGTGGCTAATTTAGATTTTTTTATCAAAACGCTGCCACCAACAATGCCAGCAATCATAACGCCAATGATGACTAATGAAAATGAAAGTTCGACTAGTGAAAAAGCTTTTAAGTTTATTTTTTTCATATTTTGAGATTATTTAATAAACTAAATTTGTTATTCCGATTTTCTTGTTTTGTCATTCCCGCGAAGGCAGGAATCCATATGTAACTTTACTCAAAAACTGGATTCCCGACTTCGCGGGAATGACAATTGAGATATGGTAACGAGAAATGACAGAAGTATGGTTTAACTAATTTTTTAAAAAGTTAATCGGACCCTCAGCTTTTCCATGAATAAATTGATCTAAATAAGGATTGTTTGAAGAATCCATATCTTTTACACTTCCAAACCAAATAATTTTTCCTTCATAAAGCATCGCAACTTTGTCAGCAATTTTACGCGCTGATGCCATGTCATGAGTGATGGTAATTGTTGTAGCGCCAAGTTCTTTAGAGTTTTTTACAATTAAATCATTAATCACATCTGCCATGATTGGGTCTAGACCAGTTGTTGGTTCATCAAAAAATATAATTTCTGGATTTGCAGCAATTGCTCTGGCTAAAGAGGCTCTTTTTTGCATGCCACCAGAAAGTTCTGAAGGGTAAAGATTGGCAGTTTTTTCACCAAGACCAACGGCATTAAGCTTTTCAATGGCAATTGCTTTGGCTTCTTTTTTAGGAAGTTTTTTTTGATGAAGTAAGCGAAAAGCAACATTTTGCCAAACTGGCAAAGAGTCAAAAAGCGCGCCACCTTGAAATAAAAATCCAAATTTTTCCATCAATTTATCGCGAGATTTTGCATCAAGGTTGGTTATTTCTTGGTCATCAATTTTAATGCTTCCAGAAGTTGGAAAAATAAGAGAAGCAATGGTTTTAATTAATACCGATTTTCCACTTCCAGAGCCGCCAAGAATAACCAATGATTCACCTTTTTTTACTTCAAGATTAATGTCGACCAAAACTTGTTTTGAACCAAAGTCTTTAGTTAGGTTTTTGATGATTAGACTATTCACGGAATTTAAGTTATTAATATTGTCATGTCTTCTTGTCATTATCTTGAAGGCGTCAATCCAGAAGACTAGAGCCGGATTCCCGCCACCGCGGGTGACAAATCGCAATTATTTATTTAATTCGGCAAGCTTGATATCAATTATTTTTTTGATTGAAACATAATCAATATAACCTTCAGATTTTTCACCATTGATGAAAAAAGTTGGGGTTGATTGAATTTTCAAGGCTTGAGAAGCCTCCATTCTGTCTTTAAGAATTTTTTCTTGTAAATTTTTATCATTAACGCAGCTATTAAATTTTTCTGAAGACATGCCATCAAGCTGAGCAATTGACTGTAATTTTTCGATGAATTTTGGATCAAAAGCCCAAGAGTCTTGAGTTTTAAATAATGCCTTGATCAAAGTATAATATTTTTCTGAATTTTTATTAGCTTGGCAAATTGCAAACATCCCAGCGGCAAGAGCTGGTTGGTTAAGTGGAAAATCGCGATGAATGAATTGTACTTTTTTAGTTTCAATATATTCGCTTTTTATTTTTTCAAAAGCTTCGCGATTAAAGGCGGCGCAATGCGGACAAGAAAGGGATGAATATTCAATCATCACAACTGGCGCGCTTTTATCTCCATAAATAATATCAGAAGGTAAAACTTTTAAAACTTCGCTATCGATTTGAGTTTTAACTGGATTTTCAGCATTTTTATTTACAGCGGCAGCAACCTCATCTTGTGGGGCTGCTTCAGCTTTTTGTGCTTCAGCATTGGAAGCATTTTCAGCATCATGTTTAAAAGATGTTTTTGTCTTGTAATTATTAACGATCACAAAAGAAAAGCCGATTAAGGCGCATAAAGAAATAAGGGCGATAGAAATTTTTTGGTAATTTTTCATAGATAATTGATAATTGCATTTGATGACCGACGAGGATAAAATTCATCACTACTAACAAAAATCAACTTTTTTTAATAAAATGTCAAAATCTTCTTTTGAGAAATTATCGGTTTTCATTATTACTAAAAATGAAGCAGATAGAATTGAGAGTGTAATTAATGCTGTGAAAGATGTGGCTGATGAAGTTTTGGTAATCGACTCTGGAAGTTCGGACAAAACCTGCGAAATTGCCATGAAAGAGGGCGCCAAGGTTATGTTTAGTGAGTGGAAAGGTTATGGTGCGCAGAAAATTTTTGGCGAAAATCAATGTCGCAATAAATGGGTTTTAAACATAGATGCTGATGAGGAAGTTTCAAAAGAATTGTGCCAAGAAATCAAAGATCTTTTTTTTGGCAATGAATATGAAAATTTTTATGGATTCAGAATTAAGATTGTAAACAAATTCCGCTTTGAAAAAAAGCCAAAAAAATTAGCTTATTATTACAATCAATTACGCCTTTACAATAAGGACTTTGCAGGTTTTAAAAATAGCACAGTTCACGATTCTGTTGAGTTAAAACAAAAAGATGAGCAAAAAATAGGTCAACTTAAAAACATTATTTATCACCAATCTTTCAGGTCTTTTGAACATTGGATTGACAAGATTAATTCTTATTCATCAATGCAAGCATCTGATAGCGTTGTTAAAGGAAAATCTGCTTCAATTATAAAAATTTTCTTTGTTCCGACTTTTGCTTTTCTAAAAGCTTATTTTGTGCGTCGTTATTTTATTTATGGTTTTGATGGCTTTATTTATAGTTATCTTTTTGCCTTTTCGCGCTTTGCTAAGGCAATTAAAACAAGAGAATTATTTAGAGTAAAAAATAGCAATTAATCGATTGCGATAGTTGGTGCAACTAATTTTGTATATCAAAACATTTGGTAGCTTTTGTTTGTAAATTTTGATAAGATGGGTTAAAGCGTTAATTTTTTGATAATGATTTTTGCCTAAATATGTTTAGAGTTTTAGTTGTTTTGTGTTTTCTTATATTAATCGGATGTTCATCTAAAAGAGAGGGTCCAACAATTTATTTTACCAATGCTAGCTTGGGAATTATTAAGGATATTCGGTGCAGTTGGGGAGGGAATAATTTATTGACTCTTCAAGGCATAAGCCCAGGAGATAGTAGAGCAAAATCTTTTTATATTAAGAGAAGTTCAGATTTTTTTGGTCCAAAGACTATTTCTTGGATTAATCCAGATAATAAAAAAATAACCAGAGAATTCAACTTTGAGAAAGCGCGATTACCGAGCATTTCAGAAAAAAAATCTTTCGCCTATGTGCAGATTTATTTTTTACAAGATGATATAGAGGTGGTTGGTAGTGATGATAATAATGCTGACGAAAGAACTAGAGCTAAAGAAGTTGAGATGGCAAAGAATAGAAAAGAAGCGGAGGAAAGGGGAATATTTGCAGCCTGCGTCCCTAACCGCATTAACCTATATAATTGCCCTGGAAATTCGGCGCAAAATTCTTTGATTATTTTGCACGAGCAGCCAAACTAAGATTATTTATAGCATACTATACCAAACTAAAAATCTATTGATCGTGTTAGCTTCGTCTTTTTGGTAAAAATTAAAACTTAAAAAAACCAGCGGTATATTGATACAGCAAGTTTTTTTAAGTTTTAATTTTCCCTCAAAAATACTTTGCTACTGCGATCAATAGATTTTTAGTTTGGTATAAGCTAATTTTGGATATTTCTAACTTCAAATTTTTGGTAAAAATTTACTCGAAGAATAACTCTGTATCACCTGATACAGCTTATGCTTTTCGTCGCAATTTTTTCTCAAAACTGCTTAGTTAGAAATATGCAAGATTAAATTATTATGCTATCGATTTTTCTTGGCTATTATGGGTAAGCTTAATTCCAGGTGATGTAACGGAAATTATGCTTGGAGGTTCTTGTGTTGTGTCATTCAATGGATTTTCTATCTTAACTTTATCTATTAGTTCATCCAGCACATTTTTTACTTCGCTTGTTTCAACCTGGTCATGAATTTCCATCATATATCGTGCAGCTTCATCTCTAAATATTTTTAAGCATTCTTCTAATTTTTTGGGAATAATTGGATGTTTGGAAGAATCAGTATCTTCGATAATTTTATCATAAACAAAGTTTCTTTTGTTCATAGTTGTCCCAGTATCTATGATAGAAGAATGTAATTCTTTTAATATTTCTTTTAGTGCCTCTTTATTTGGATCTTCAACTTCTCCCAGAGTATTACTTATAAAAGAATCAAGTTGCGCTGGATCTTTGAGGCTAAAAATTGCGCTAAATATTTCTTTGGATTTCTCTGCTTCAATTGACAAAAGAGCATCTCGCTCTTTTTGTGGCATTCCCTCAAATCGTAGCGAAATTTCAACCATGTTTCTTGCCAAAGCTTTAACATTTTCTGCTGAATCTCTTTCTGAAAGATAATCGGCTGAATCGGCTGGATTTTGTTCTTTTAGCAATTTATAAGCAATTGGAAGTAAAACTGCCATTACCATAATACCATCCATATAGTTTTGGAAAAATTTAAGATGAGCTTCTACCTGAGTTTCTTTTTCCAAATAATCAAGATCAAGTTTTGCCATAGCAACCAAGTCAGCACTATTATTTATTTCAATAACTTTTTCTAAATGATATTTAGATTTATTATAATCTTGCATGCTTCTATAAATGGCGAATATTCCATAATGTGATCGCTCTTGCGCAAGTGGATCATTAGGATTTATTTCTAGTTCCTTAGAAAAATAATCCAATGCTTCTTTTTTTAGCCCTGTTCTAAAATAAGATTCTCCTCGATCAAAATGCTGCCAAGGTTTGTCTGGAAACAATTCGATGGCCTTACTAAACAATTCTATAGCCTTTTCATTATGTCCAGATTCTTGTAATTCCCTTCCTTGTTCGTGTAAACTTGTCGCTTCATTTTTAAGAGCGATAAGCTCTTCTTTTTTACTAATGGATTCGGGATTATGACTTATTTCTGCCTCTCTGGAAAAATCCTCAAAAGCTTTTTCTGGAAAACCTAATTCTAAATAAGACGACCCTCTATGATGATGATGCCATGCCGCATTTGGATCTAAAGCGATAGCTTCATTAAAACTATCAATAGCTTTTCTATACTCTCCCTGATTGTGGTAAATCATTCCTATGCTATTATAAGATGCACAATTTGGACTTATTTCTAACTCTCTATAAAAGTCACCTAAAGCTTCTTCAAGAAAACCAGTATCAAAATAAACTATGCCTCTATTATGATATTGATCCTTGGCATTTGGCTTTAGTTCAATGGCTTTATTGCAATATTCTAAAGCCTTGCTCCAATGTTGTTTAGCCTCTTCTTTAGTATTGCTACTCCGGGCTTTATTAATACTTTCAGAAGAGTTTTCTACATAAAAAAAGTGATCAAAATCTTCTCCGGTATATTTTATATTGCCACTTACAAGATTTGCTCCACCATTATCTTCTAAGAATTTTTTTAGATCGACTCCTATTCCTAATCTCTCTTTTAGGTCATTTTCAGCTGAATTTCTTTCTTGTCTTGCTTCTCCAGCATATGGCAAAGTTACTCCACTTGTTAAATTCGAAAAGTTACTTAGACCCTTTGTCATATATGATTTATGTTAGAAATTAAATAGATGTGGCAAGAGGTTTGCCAGATATGGATGTTAAATCCGTACAATTCAGAAAATCAAGCAAGCAAGTTCTTTTATATTGTTTGATAAATTCTGAAGAATTTATTTACAAATTTTGTTCAAAAAAAGCAAAGAACTATCGCCATAAGAATAAAAGCGATACTTTTGTACAACCGCGTGTTTGTAAATCTCAAAAGCTTTTTCTTTGCCAACAAAAGCGCAAATTAGCATGAATAATGTTGATTTTGGTAAGTGAAAATTTGTCATTAAAATATCAACAATTTTGAATTTATATCCGGGATAAATGAAGATTTTGGTTCTGGTTTTTGTTGGCTCTAAATAACAATTTTTATTGGTATTTTCACTGGTGGCTGATTCTAAAGCGCGTAGCGAAGTTGTGCCAACGGCCACAATTCTTTTACCATTTTTCTTTGCCCTGTTAATTGTTTCAGCGACTTCCTTGCTAATTGAGAAAAATTCTTCATGCATTTTGTGATCTTTTATTTCATCGGCTCGAACTGGTAAAAAAGTTCCAGCGCCAACATTTAAAGTGATAAAAACTTTTTGAATTTTTTTTGCTTCAAGCAAGGCGAAAATTTTATCTGTAAAATGTAATCCAGAAGTTGGTGCGGCAACAGCCAAACCATTTGCAGCATAAATTGTTTGGTAATTTATTTGATCGCTTTGATTTTTTTCAGTTCTTTTTATGTAAGGAGGAAGTGGAATTGCGCCATATTTTTCAAGCTTTGAAAGTAGTTCATTTTCTCCGCAATCAAATTTAATTTTGATAAATCCATCGTCACTTTTTTCTAAAACTTCAGCAAAAAAATCTGGAGCAATTTCAAGTCTATCATCTTTATTTACCTTTTTTGCTGGGCGACATAAAGCTTGCCAAACACCATTGGTTTCTTCGCCATTGGTTTCTTGGTCATCAATCTCTTGATCTAAATTAAAGTCTAATTTGGCTTGATTGCGTAATATTTTTGCTGATAATTTGGCTTTAATAACTTTGGCGTCATTAAAAACCAAAACATCTCCTTCTTGCAAAAAATCAATTAGGTTGATTACTTGTTGATCAAGAATTTTGCCGTCTTTACAAATCAACATTTTGGTTTCTTCTTTTGGGAAAAAAGGTTGATGAGCAATTAATTCATCAGGTAAATTGAAGTCAAAATCAGAAGTTTTAAACATTTTAAAAAATAAATTATGAGCAGTGAGAAAGTAGACTTTGGCTTTAAAAAAGTTAATCGTGAAGAAAAATCTAATCTAGTCAAAGAAATTTTTTCTGGAGTGGCAAAAAAATATGATTTGATGAATGACTTGATGAGTGCTGGCGTTCACAGAATCTGGAAAAATAAGATGATTGAAGAAGTTAACTTTACCAAGCCAATGCAAGTGATTGATTTGGCTGGTGGAACTGGAGATATTGCTTTTCGTATTACTAAGAAAGCTCGTGAGAAAAATATCAAATGTGAAATTGATGTGGTTGATATTAACCAAGAAATGCTTGATGTTGGTAAGGCGCGCGCCTTTGATTTAAATCTTTTTTCTGATCTAAAATTTACTTGCGCTGATGGTGAAAAATTGCCTTTCGCTGATGAATCTTTTGATTTTTTTACTATTTCTTTTGGAATTAGAAATTTTACTAATATTGGCGCGGGATTGTCTGAAGCTTACAGAGTTTTGAAGCCAAATGGTAAATTTATCTGTTTAGAATTCTCAAAAGTTAATGATTATTTTTTGCAAAAAATTTATGATACTTATTCTTTTAAAGTGATTCCAAAAATTGGGGAAGTTATTTTAAAAGATCGCCAATCTTATCAATATTTAGTTGAAAGTATTCGTAAATTTCCAAGTCAAGATGAGTTTAAAAAAATGATTGAAGTTGCGGGTTTTAAAAATGTTTCTTATAAAAACCTAAGCTTTGGTGCGGCGGCAATTCATGTTGGGTATAAAGATTAATTGTTCACCACTGTCATTCCCGCGAAGGCGGGAATCCAGTTTTCTTATCGAGCATTCTGGATTCACGCCTTCGTGGGAATGACAAGCGGAGAGTTGCAAAGAGTTAATATATGACTAATCAATAATTAATTTTCAAAATGCAAAAAATATTATTTTTAGCTATTTTTCTATTTATTTCTTCTTGCGAAGGAGTTGATTTGCTTAAGAATATCGGATGTGGCGTAGAGCCAAGCTATACTGAAACGCAAGATGCGCAGTGGTATTATTATAATGCTGGAGCATCTGTTGTCAGCAATCCATCTCAGAAGATACAAGATTTATTTAAATGTTATTATTACCCTAGCGATTATATTTATTCTTATAAAACTTTTTGGCATGAAGGATATATTTTGGTTAGAAAAAATAAGGCGATAATTTCTGTTGAAACCAAATAGGTATTGCTTAAAAATCACAAAATTCTTAAAAAAATTAATTAAAAATGGAACTTACAAAATTAACAATTCGTCAAACTATTGAAGGATTTAAGGCTAAAGAATTTTCTGCCTTGGAAGTCACTTCTGCTTATATAAAAAATATTGAAGAAAATCGCCATCTTAATGCTTTTATCACTGATAATTTTGAAGCGGCAATTATTCAGGCTAAAAAATCTGATGAAAAAATTGCAGCTAGGCAGGCTGGGGACTTAGAAGGTGTGCCACTTGGAATAAAAGATTTATTTTGTACTAAAAATATTCGTACAACTTCTGCTTCAAAAATGTTGGCTGATTTTGTGCCGCAATATGAATCTACTGTTACCCAAAAGTTACTTGATGCTGGCTCTGTAAATCTGGGCAAGCTTAATATGGATGAATTTGCCATGGGCTCTGCAAATGTTAATAGTTTTTTTGGACCGGTAATTAACCCTTATAAAAAGAAAAATTCTGATGAAAATTTAGTTCCAGGAGGAAGTTCTGGGGGTTCAGCGGCGGCAGTTGCAGCTAATCTTTGCTTAGGCGCAACTGGTTCTGACACTGGAGGTTCAGTTAGACAGCCAGCTTCTTTTACCAATACCGTTGGCGTGAAACCAACTTATGGCAGATCTTCAAGATTTGGTATGATTGCTTTTGCCAGTTCAATGGATCAAGCGGGAATTTTTGCTAAAGATGTTTATGATGCAGCACTTTTACAAAGAGTTATTTCTGGCTTTGATGCAAAAGACTCAACTTCTGTAAATATTGCAGTTCCAAATTTTGAGAAGCTTTTAAATGCAAATATTAAAGGCAAAAAAATTGGTATTCCAAAAGAATATTTCGCCGCAGGAATGCCTGAAGAAATTGTCCAATTATGGAATAAAGGTAAGGAAATTCTACAAAAACGCGGGGCAGAAATTGTTGATATTTCCTTGCCTCACACTTCTTACGCGCCAGCAATTTATTATGTTTTAGCTTCCGCTGAATGTTCATCAAATTTAGCCAGATTTGACGGTGTTCGTTACGGATTTAGAGTTGAAGAAGATGGTTTAAATTTAGATCAAATGTATGAAAAAACTCGCGCTATTGGTTTTGGACCCGAGGTTCAAAGAAGAATTTTGACTGGTACTTATGTGCTTTCAGCTGGTTATTTTGATGCTTATTACAAAAAAGCTCAAAGAGTTAGAAGATTGGTTTTAGAAGATTTTAAAGAAGCTTTCAAAAAAGTTGATGCAATTCTTGCTCCAACCACGCCAAGCGCAGCATTTCCAATTGATAGCTCAAAAGAAGTTAGCAAATCAGATCCAGTAAAAATGTATCTAAATGATGTATTTACAATTCCTGCTAATTTGGCAGGCTTGCCTGCAATGTCTGTTCCTGCTGGTTTTGACAAAGACGGTTTGCCACTTGGTTTGCAAATTATGGCTAATCATTTTGATGAGCAAACCATGTTTGATGTGGCTTTGGCTTTGGAAGAAGAAATTGGTTCTGCTAAATAATTAAATTTCAAAAAAGACCAATTGAGAATTGCCGGAAAATAAAGGCGGCCTTTTTGCTATTGATTTCAGCTGGGTTTCAAGAGCCAATAAATCTTTTAAAGTCTTTCCCAAATCTTTTATTTCTGAAGAAATTATAACGGAATTTCTATCGATATAAATTCCAGCAAAGCCAGCTTTTTTCAATTCAGAAATAAATTCTTTAAAATTCAATTTAACAACTTTTTCCTGCCAAATGGCGCTTTCTCTGCCTTTAATTACAGGAAATGACCAGCGCAAGTTCTTTGAATGAACATACCCAAGCACCAAACTATAATCGCCGCCTTCTGGAAAAGTTGTTATAGGCAGTTGAAAAATCATGGAACCAGCGGGAATTTCTTGCTCAATTTTTTTTATAAAATCACGATTGCTGTTAAATTGATTTCTCATTTCTGGGCTTTGAATTGAATTAGCGGAGACGCGTCCAATCTGGTCAAATAAAGCAATTGTGAAAATAACTAAAATTAAACTTTTAGCAAAAACTGGATTAAAAGTTTTTCGTTCAAGAATTTTATCAAAAATTATAGCGATTAAAAATAGTGCTAAAAATGCTATGAAAATTGAGAATCGAGCATGGCTTCTAAGCAATGGAAAAGGCAGGGCGATGAACATTATAAAGCCACCAACTGTAGCAAATAAAATTATGAATAAATTTATAGAAGCCAGTTTTGAAATCAGATCTTGATCGTCTTTTTTTAGCGAAAATTTCTGAATTGTTCTTTGAAAAAATGAAGTTTTTTCATCAGAAAAACTTTTAGCGATAGGCCAAATTAACAGAAATAATAATCCTATTGATCCAATAATTCCAAGGCTTTCAGAAGGAGTTTCAATTTCTATGGTAAGGGCGTCAAAGGCTTTTCTCACATTAGCAAAATATTCCAGATAGTGATTTTCTACCGGTAAAAACAGGCTAACTATTTTTAACCCATAAGTATAACTTTGCGTGGCAGATCTGCCTGCGACTTCTTGATTTAAGCCATGCGAAACCCAGTAAAAAAGCGATGGTAAGTGCAGTAAAAACAAAATTGTAAATATTGTTGCACAAAGAAAAGCGGTAACAAAAAAACTCTGATTGGCAATTTCGCCTTTTTTTAGAATATTAAAAAAACAGGCAAAAAGAAAAACTAAACAGCCATATAAAGCATAATAAACTCCAGTGCTGGCAGCTATACAGCAAATTAGAAATGCGCCAAAAAAATAGTTGTTGGCTTTAAAGCAAAATTGTCCTTTTTTATTTTTACCAAAGATTTGAATTTTGTCAGATGTAATCCAGAGGGCGACCATTATAATCAAAGGTATCACCATGTAATTTGATAAAAATAAATGAATGGTGTTGCGAAATAAATGATAAGGGGTGAAGGCGAATAAAATGCTGATAATTAATGCTGTGAAATTGCTTATTTTAAAATGTCTTAGAACTATGAAGGAGGTTAGTGAAGTGAGAGATAAGGTAAGAATAAAGAAGCCATTTAAAATAAAAAATGGATCGGAAGAAAAGAGAGTAAAAATTTTGATAATAACAAAATTTAGAAAATCAGCGTGAACTGGAAAATCATGAAAATAAAATTTTTCAGCAATATGAGGAAAGCCAATCATATTATTAGAAAAAAACCAGCCGCTATCAATGATGCTTTTGATGGAAAATGCCGCCAGTAAAGCGTCGGTATTGTAGTTAAAAATTAGTTGTGAGAGATCAACCTTCCAAATTTGGAAAAGAATTATGAAGAGCAATGGAGGTAGAAATATGGCTAGCGTAGGTGTAAAATAATTATAAAACTTTTTCTGACTAGCCATGTGATTTAGATTTTGTAATAATTTTTAAACTGCGTGAACTTTTTTACTATCCCTGTTCCGTCGTCATTGCGGAGCTAGAATTTCTTAGAATTGTGTAGCAATTTTTAGAAATTCTTCATCCGCAATCTATGTTGATTAGTGGATTGCGGATGAAGATTTTCTAAGAGCTAAAGCTCTAAGAAAATCTAGCTCCGCAATGACGATGGAGGTTAAGAGATAATCTTTATATTTTCTTAGAAATCTGCTCTTTAGAATTTTGAACAAATTCTTCCAAGCTCATAACTTTTTGATGTTCTTCACCAAATTTTCTTACAGAAACGCTGCCACTCTCAGATTCTTTTTTCCCTACAGCTAAAATATAAGGAACTTTTTTTAAAGAATGTTCGCGAATTTTATAATTGATTTTTTGTGAATCTAAATCGCCTTCAACTCTAAACCCTTGCGCTTTTAATTCGGCAATAACTTTATGTGCATATTCGTCAGAATCATTGGTAATTGTGGCTACAACCATTTGAGTTGGAGCTAACCAAAGTGGAAATTTGCCAGCATAATTTTCAATTAACATGCCAATAAATCTTTCAAAACTTCCCAAAATGGCGCGATGTAACATTACTGGTCTTTTTTTGTGACCGTCGGACGCAACATAACTAGCGTCCAATCTTTCTGGCAAAATAAAATCAACCTGAAGCGTGCCGCATTGCCATTCGCGCTTTATTGCATCAACTAAAGTGAATTCAAGTTTTGGGCCATAAAATGCACCTTCACCGGGATTAATTTCGCAATTTAAACCAGCAGCTTTTACGGCTTCAGATAAAGCATTTTCAGCTTTGTCCCAAGTTTCATCGCAGCCCGCACGCTTTTCTGGGCGAGTGGAGAATTTTACTTTTACATCATGAAATCCAAAATCATGATAAACTTCTTTGAGTAATTCGCAGAAAGAAACAGTTTCGGCATTGATTTGGCTTTCTTCGCAGAAAATGTGAGCGTCGTCTTGTGTAAAGGCGCGCACTCGCATAATTCCATGTAAAGAGCCCGATGGTTCGTTGCGATGACAACTACCAAATTCCGCCATACGCAAAGGCAATTGGCGGTAAGATTTTAATTCTTGATTAAAAATTTGTACATGGCACGGACAGTTCATTGGCTTGATGGCAAGCGTTCTTTCTTCGCTTTCCGCCACAAACATATTTTCACGAAACTTTTCCCAGTGACCAGATTTTTCCCATAAAATTTTATCCACCATTTGGGGAGTTTTTACTTCCACATAATTATTTTTTTCTAATTTTGCGCGAATGTAACTTTCAATTTCACGAAAAATTGTCCAACCTTTTGGGTGCCAAAATACTGATCCAACAGCTTCTTCTTGAACATGAAATAAATCCATTTCACGGCCAAGTTTGCGATGATCTCTTTTTGCCGCTTCTTCAAGCATGTGCAAATAATTATCCAAAGCTTCTTTACTTTCCCAAGCGGTTCCATAAATGCGTTGCAACATTTCATTTTTAGAATCACCACGCCAGTAAGCGCCAGCAAGCTTCATCAATTTGAAATATTTAATGTGAGAAGTTGAAGGAGCGTGCGGCCCACGGCAAAGATCAATAAAATTTCCCTGACGGTAAAGCGAAATATCTTCATTAGCGGGAATTGAGGCGATGATTTCAGCCTTATATTTTTCACCAATTGATTCAAAAAATTTCACTGCCGTATCTCTTTTCCAAACCTCACGAATTAAGGTTTCATCACGCTTCACAATTTCATTCATCTTACTTTCAATTTTGACTAAATCTTCCAAAGCAAAAGGTTCTTTGCGCGCAAAATCATAGAAAAAACCATTTTCAATTGCAGGCCCAATTGTAACTTGAGTTTCAGGAAATAATTCTTTCACCGCTTCCGCCATAATATGAGCAGCATCATGACGAATAACTTCCAAAGCATCAGCGCCACTTTTTGGTGTGATAATTTCAATTTTTGCATCATTTTCAAGGGCGCGAGAAAGATCGCGCAATTCACCATCAACTTTAATTGCCAGCGCAACTTTTGCCAAAGAAATTGAAATTGACTTAGCAATTTCCGCACCGCTGGTTCCATGAGAAAATTCTTTAATATTGCCATCAGGAAAAGTAATTTTAATCATCGACTGTTCAGACATTTTTTGAAAAATTAAATTGAATTTTTATAAACAAGCTTGTTTGATGCGTCTAAACTATTTCCTTTCGCAAGATTTTCAATCACTGAAACAAGAAGTTTTACAATTATTCTTTTCACAATACAGACTCGATGTCAAACTGAGCTTGTCGAAGTGTGATTCAGGGTACGATGCCTGAATCACACTTCGACAAGCTAAGTGTGACATTGATTGTGTTATGGGGCTATAGCGCAGTTGGTAGCGCGCTTGCATGGCATGCAAGAGGTCACGAGTTCGACTCTCGTTAGCTCCACCATCCTCATTTCTAAAAAATTTTCTTCAAAAAGTTACCGCGTGCTGGTCGGCATTTTTAATGCCGACATATTGTTTGTTAGATGTTTAATTTAACGAACATGAGGTTGAGGTTGCAAACCAATACCAGCAAGGAAACCGCAGCCAGCAGGGGAGATTTGATTTTGCGAACTTTTTTATCACATTCTATTGAAATAGAAGGATGCAATAATTATGTAAGGTAGACTGTGATTCCTGACTAGTTAAAACTTTTAATTAACCAAATATATTAAAGTTATGCCAAAAAAGAAAAATAATAATGAAGTAACTAGTAAAAAAGCTGCAACTGCGGCGTCTAAAGTGTTGCGTAGCAAAACTGCTGGTAAAAATGCTAAAACTGCAGCTGGGTCAGCTTTAACTCAGAGACCAAATAAAAAAAGATAATTTATCTTTAGTAATTTGAATAATGTAAATTATGGCTAGCGAATGGTATTATAATAGATATGGATCTCCTGAAGTTTTGCTTTTAGGCGGGTTTAGATTTGTTAACCGCAATGGAAAAAATATTGGATACATAACAGGAAATCATATTTATAATTATAATGGAAAGCATTGTGGATGGATTGAAGGTGGTGTTATAAGAGATTTATTAGGATATTCTATTGGTTTTAAAACTGGTGCAAAAGACTATCCTTTTCCTATTCTGCCAATACCTCAAATTCCACCAATTCCTGCTATACCTCAAATTCCACCAATTCCGGCTCTAAGAGCTCTACCAAAACTTAAACCACTTAAGCATTTTGGGTGGTCGAATTTACCATCTCTTATTAATTTATTTAATTGAGATATGGTAGAAAAAATAAATTACGATAACAATCTTACTTCCGAAGAAAAGAATACATCTGTAGCATACAAACTTCTTAGTAAAGAAAATAGGGCATTAAAGCGTTCTCTTAAAAAGACTCAAGATGCATTAGAGGATATGAGAAAAGAGAAATTTGATCATGAAAAAGAAAATGCAATTCTTAATCATAAACAACGAACAGTTTTTTGGATTGAATGTTGTAAGTTTTCTTCGAGTGCAGGGATTGGTTTTGCTACTAGCTATTTTTTTCAAGGTTCGATAGAGCAATTCTTAACTATAGGAATTCCGTCGGTTATTATATTTTTTATAGCTCTTTTTTTTAGTAATAAATAGCGTTAAGAATTAGCTCCAGAGAGAAGTATCTACATCAACAACAAACTTTAATTCTTCAAAACCATCGAACCATTTAAATATTTGTGAATGATGCTGCTAATTAAGGTTTGATACGGGATTCCTTCGTGGATGGCTTGTTTTTTGATTTTGCGTAAATCGTCTTCTAAAAATCTGATGTTGATTGGCTTTCTTTTTGAAACCTTAATTTCTGTAGCTTTTTTAATGTTTTTAATTTTGGAATTTAGGTTAGCGATGCTTTTCGGATTTTTCTTTTCTATGTAATCAACGATCTCCAACTCTTCTGGGGTGTATTTATTCTTTTTCATATTTATTTTAATTTTTTGTTAAATTTTCTGCTTGGAATAATGGTTTTTAAAAACATTGTTTTGCCTTCTATTATGAAAGGAACATAGCAGACATAATTATTTATTCTGACAATCAAAATTTCCTGATTCGGATATAATTTTTGATTGTGATGAGGAATAATATCCATGATCTCATCATTCAATATCGCGTCCTCCACATCTTCAAAAGACAGGTTTCTGGTCTTTTTTAACAAATCATTTTTTTCGTTGCTCCACTCGATAATAAGGTTCATTTTTGGTGTATGTTGATTGTATTAGATATGGTATACAAAAATGTTAGGGTGAAGTTGTGTAATTACAAGGAAAATTTCCTACAACAAATTTCAAAAGTGGATCATTTTTTGATCCGCTTTTTTTCAGAAATAAAGAATTTAAAAAATAAAGTTTAATTTTGAGCCAACAGCCAGAAGGATTTGAGCCTTGAAAAAGTTGCCGCCACCGGCGACTTTTGGGCATTTTATTAAATTAAAAATATTCTTTGGGTTGGGGGTATTTTCTAAGCGGTAATTGCGGTTGTAATTCTAATTGCAACGAAGGATTTTAGAAAAACTCCTTATCTCAAGAGATCCTTCGCTACTCTCAGGATGACAGTTTTATTGTGCCTTAATGAGGTCTTTCTTTGAATCGCGCAAATCAGCTTGAATTTTTCTGAAATGGCTTGCAAGATACTGCCCTTACTCCAGAAAACCTTACAAATAAGCCTTTAAACATGAATCAAAATAAACCAAGAAAAAATAACCTGCTATCATTCAATATTGATGAAGCTGAGTTAAAAAATCAGATTTTGAATTACAGTACGCTCAAAATTAACAAATCTTACAAAGGTATTTCCACTCTAGTCATTTTAGCCATTTCGCTAATTTCGGTGTTCGCAACTTTTTATTTTGGGGAAGATGTTGTTTCAATAAAAGGCGCTTGTTTTGGTATTGCAATTTATTTGTTCATCGCTTTATTTATCTACAAAGGACGCAGATGGGCGATAATTTTGGCGATGATTTTCTGGACATTGGATAAGGCGGTTTACACATATCAAATTGTGCAGGCTGGATTTAGCAGTAATGTGATTGTGGTACTTTTTTTGTGGATTGCGGTGATGAGGTTTTTCTGGAGAGCTCTAGAAGTTGAAAATTACAGAAAAGAATTAGCGAACTTGGCGAAAGAAAATCCTGTAAATATCGATAATTCTTAAAAAAGATGCAAAATGTAACAATTTTCGTAGATGTTCAAAATATTTATTACACCACCAAGCAGCGCTATCAGAAGAATTTTGACTACAATAAATTTTGGGCGCAAGCAACCAAAGGCAGAAATGTTGTAAAAGCTTTTGCCTACGCAATTGGACGCAATGATGAAAAACAAAAACAATTTCAAAATATTTTGCGAGCCATTGGTTTTGAGGTAAAATTAAAACCTTTCATTCAAAGAAGTGATGGCTCAGCAAAAGGTGATTGGGATGTTGGAATTACTCTTGATGTAATGGAACATGCTAAAGAATCAGATGTGGTAATTTTACTTTCAGGAGATGGAGATTTTGATTTATTAGTGCAAAAAATCAGAAAAGATTTTGATAATTCTGTTGAAGTTTATGGCGTGCCAGAGCTCACTGCGGATTCTTTAATTAATTCTGCTTCTAAATTTATTCCTATTGAAGGGGAACTGCTTTTATAGTTTAGCTGGTTCTACAACAACCAAACCAAGCTGATTCAACGCTACTTGTAGCTGCTAAATTCACAAATTTTACAATTGGATTTATTTCTGCAAATGCAGTTTCAAATTTTTTTTGAGTATCTTTAAAAGATAAAACTTTTTTAAAATTCCATCCTTTAACATTTTTAATTCGCGCTGAAAGTTGCTTGTTTGAAGTTTTGGAAACTATTTTTTTTTGCGTCCTTTTCTTCTTTTAAATCATGAGTTTTTTCAAATTTCTTTTGATGAAATTCTTTAATTTTCTCTCGTGAAGATTCGTGATTTTGCAACAGAAAATTAATCTGTCCAAATGCCACAATAAGCAAGGCGCTTACTGGTTTTATTATCATTTTTTTAAATATTTAAAATAAAGAGAAACCGTGAATCAGCAGTCTCATATTTGAGAAAGTGAATGGTTTTTGAAATAGAAGTTTTAAAGAGAAATAATTAGCAACCGCAGTTGCAACAGATGAAGAAATGAGCAGAAGAAGCGGTTAGGTTGTGAGCCTTGAAGGAGAAAGATTGTTTTGTTAAATTATTTGAAATGCGTGTCATTTTTGAATAAAAGTTGCTTTTGGAAAAGCGGGCTTTGAGTTTCTCTTGTGCGCAATATAAATTGCAAGATGGTTTTTAAGCTATTTAAATCACCCGTCTCAATCGCTAACGCGATTGATCCACCCTCTTTTTCAAAGAGGGCTAAAAGCGTTAAAGCCCTCTTTGAAAAAGAGGGTGGATGGCTGCGAAGCAGACAGACGGGTGATTTAAAATGTTAAAGAGAGAGGTGATTATTAGTTTCTCAAATCCCTCAAATAAACCCCCAAAGTAACATCGCCATTTTGCACCAAACCCAAAAACTCAAAACCAAATTTCTCATGAAAAGCAATAGAAATTTTATTTTGCAAAGGCGCATGTACAATTCTGCAAACAACTGCTTCATATCCCATTTCTTTGGCTTTATCAAACATCGCTTCCACTAATTTCGAGCCAACATTTTTCTTCTCAGGTAATTTTGCAATTTGTCGGTAATAGAGAATTTTTTTCTTGTCTTTGATGGAATTAATTTCGGGAAATGAAGTTAATTCTTTGTACAAAACATCTTTTACTTGGCATAAATTATGAGAAATTAAATAACCAATTATCTCTTCGTCTTTTGCAGTTAGAATGATGTGATTTTCTTTGTCATCAATGTATGGAGAGATTTCCTCAATAGAAAAAGAGCCAATTAAAAATCCGCCATTTTCGGTTTTCTCTTGATTAAGTTCTTGATATTTATTGATTGCAATTAAATTTTTATTTAGAATTTCTAACATTCTAAATAAATCTTTTTTTTAAGCAGATTCAATAATCATGCTAACTCCTTTTGATTAAATTATTTGTTATTTTTTCAATGATTGCATTGGTCAATAATCTTGCTTTATCGGGAATTCTAATATTATTTTTTGAAACTTCTAATAAGCCTTGTTGCACAAGAATTTCCAGCTTTTCAAAATCAAAAATTTCAGTTAATTTTTTATTAAAATGAAATTTAAAAATTTCATCATCAATTCCTTGCTTAAGGCGCAAGCCCATTAAAATTAACTCTTCCAAAAGTTCATTTGTAGAAATTATTTCATCACTTTGAATTCCCGCGCCAGTTTCTTCAACTTTTTTTAACCAAGCCATTGGTTCATGAACCATCATAATTGCATGGCGTTGCGCAAAATTATCATTTAAGTAAATTCGTGAATGTGCTCCAGCGCCAATTCCCAGATAATCGCCACCTTGCCAATAAACTAAATTATGAGAACATTCAAAAGATTTTTTAGCATAATTTGAAATTTCATAAAGCTCAAAACCACGGTCTTTTGTGATTTGATTGGTGGTTTCATAAAATTGCGCCGATAATTCTTCATCAGGCATTTTAAATTCACCTTTTTGATATTGTGAAAAAAACTTAGTGCCTTTTTCAATGGTTAATTGATAAAGAGATAAATGCTTTGTGCCAAAGCTAATAGCGGTTTCCAGCTCTTTTTTCCAATCTTCTAAATTTTGTTTTGGTCTTGCGTAAATTAAATCGAAAGAGAAATTATCAAAAATTTTACTGGCAGTTTCGATGGTTTTTATGGCTTCTGCGGCGCTATGTTCGCGACCTAAAAATTTCAAATCAACATCGTTCAAAGCCTGAATTCCGATGGATAAACGATTGATTCCAGCTTTTCTAAATTCCTTAAATTTCTCTGCTTCAAAAGAAGTTGGATTGGCTTCTAAAGTGATTTCACAAAATTCATCAATTTGCCAAAGTTGAGAAATTTTCTCTAAAATTTTCTCGACTAAAAAAATTGGCATGAGAGAAGGTGTGCCGCCGCCGAAGAAAATAGTTTTTACTTTTCGGTTTTTTAATTTTTGAGCAAAAAAATCCAATTCACGCAAATATCCTTGTAAAAATCTTTCATTATCAATGCCGTTTTTTACATGAGAATTAAAATCACAATAAGGGCATTTTGATTTGCAGAAAGGATAGTGAATATAAATTGAAAGATTTTTCTGCATTGTAATTTAATTTGTTTGAAGATTTTGCTTGGACAAATGATGCTAAGTTTGACATTTAAAGATTAAATCTTTAAAGCTTGATGCCCGCAAATTTAATGCTCAATTACAAAGGAGAACAGTTTAATGAAAATTTTTAAAATAATATTTTTTTCAACCCTTTTGTTATATTCTTACAATTCAAATGCTAAGAACATAGCCATTATTGCTACTGGCGGAACTATATCTGGAGCTGGTGAATCTTCCGTAGAATCTAAATATTCAGCCTCAAAAGTTGATATTGATAAAATCATAAAAACTATTCCAGGCATTACTGATTTAGCAAATATTAAGTCTGAGCAATTGTTGCAAGTTAATAGCCAAGATATGAATGATGTTATTTGGTTAAAAATTGCTCATAAAGTTAACAAGCTTTTATCAAAAAATTCAGTAGATGGAGTTGTGATAACTCACGGAACAGACACTTTGGAAGAGACTGCTTATTTCTTGAATTTGGTTGTAAAAAGTAAAAAGCCTGTGGTGTTAGTTGGTTCAATGCGTCCTTCAACTTCTTTAAGTGCTGATGGATCTTTAAATTTGTACAATGCTGTTGCTTTGGCAAGCAATGAATCTGCAATTAATCAAGGTGTTTTGGTTTTGTTAAATGATGAAATTTATGCTGCAAGAGATGTGGCTAAAACTCATACTACAAATGTTGCGTCTTTTAAATCTCCTAATTCTGGAGCCATTGGTCAAGTTCATTACGGCAAAACCGATATTTATTACAGCCCATTAAGGCTTCATACCGCAAAAACAGTTTTTAATGTTAAGAAGTTAGAAAATTTACCAAAGGTTGATGTGATTTATTCTCACGCTGCGCAAGATGTTGGCGTTGTTGATTATTTGGTAAAATCAGGCTCTAAGGCTATTATTGTTGCAGGAGTTGGTGACGGAAATGTTAATCAGGAAGTGTTGAAAAGTCTTGTAAAGGCAAAAGAGCGGGGTGTGATTATTGTTAGAAGCTCTAGGCTTGGTTCAGGAATTGTGGTGCCAAATTCTGAAATAAATGATAGTGAGTTGGGCTTTGTTACTGCAGATAATTTAAGTCCGCAGAAAGCCAGAATATTGGCTATGATAGCTTTAACCAAGACCAATGATGTTGAGAAAATCAGAAAGATGTTCAAAACTTATTAATTCATTTTCAGTGTCATCCTGAGCGAAGCGAAGGATCTCATAAGGCTGTAAGAGATCTTTCGCTTCGCTCAATATGACAGTCATGTGGAATAATAATTACTCCCAAAAGATCAAATCCGCTCTTGATTTCCCTAATCTTTTAGATATTATGATAAAAATTATCATTCTCAAAATAAATATCTAAAAACATGTTTCAAATTGCCATTGTTGTATTTCGTGAAATTCTTGAAGTTTCGTTAATCGTTGGAATTCTGGTTGCGGCAACAAAAAATATTCCTAATCGTAATAAATGGATTTTAAGTGGTCTTGTTCTTGGGCTTTGCGGCTCTTTAGCTTTGGCATTTTTCACCGATCAAATTTCAGAAAGTTTAGATGGAATGGGTCAAGAATTTTTTAATGGACTGATTTTGTTGTCAGCCAGTCTGATGACTTCTTGGACGGTTTTATGGATGCAAAAGCACGCTAAATCTCTTTCGGGAGAATTAAAAAAACTTGGCAATTCAATTCGTGAAGGAAAAAAACCGCTTTATGCTTTGTTGTTGGTGGTGTTTCTTTCGATATTGCGTGAAGGTGCGGAAATTGTGCTTTTTACCTACAGTTCTTATATTTCTGGCGTTGTTTTAAGCGAAATTATTTTAGGAATGTTGATTGGAACTATTAGCGGAATTGCCATTGGCGGCGCGCTATATTTGGGAATCATCAAAGCTTCAGGAAAATATTTTTTCATCGTTACAACTTGGATTTTAGTCTTCTTAGCTTCGGGAATTACCGCTTCAGGAATTGGTTTTTGGATCAATGCTGAAATTCTACCAGCTTTACAAAATCCTTTGTGGGATACATCTGAAATTTTATCGCAAGTTAGTTTTTTTGGAAAATTTTTGCATATATTTTTAGGCTATATTGACCGCCCAGCTGGCATGCAGGTTTTGGCTTATTTGTTGAATTTGGGAGTTTTGGTTTTGGGGCTTAGGTTGGTTAAGAAAAAATAACCGAGTTTGAGTTATCTACCGCCCCTAACCCCTCCTTATCAAGGAGGGGAATGCTTTTAGTCTTCCTCCTTATTCAAAGGGAAAATGCTTTTAGTCCCCCTCCTTGATAAGGAGGGGTTAGGGGCGGTAGATAACACAAACTCTTAGTTATTTATTTTTTTCGCCACTTCAATCGCCCCATAACTAATAATCGCCGTTGCACCAGCTCTCTTAAAAGCCATCAAACTTTCAAAAAAAACTTCATCAAAATCAAAAGCACCAGCCGCCGCCGCATGTTTTAGCATGGCATATTCACCACTCACCTGATAAGAAATTATCGGCAAATGAAAATTTTGCGACGCTTCTTTAACTATGTCCAAATAAGGCATTCCGGGTTTTATAATAATTAAATCAGCACCTTCCTCAACATCTAAAGCAATTTCTCTTAAAGCTTCAGCGCTATTTTTAAAATCCATTTGATAAGTTTTTTTGTCAGATTTTTTTAAGTTTGAAGCCGATCCAACCGCATGTCTAAAAGGTCCATAAAAGGCAGAAGCATATTTGGCGGCGTAACTCATAATTGCCACATCGATAAATCCTTCATCATCAAGAGCATCGCGAATTACCGCAACTCTGCCATCCATCATATCAGAAGGTGCAATAATATCGCACCCTGCACCAGCCTGCACCAAAGCCTGTTTACACAAAGCTTCAATAGTAGTGTCATTTATAACATAGCCATTTTCATCAATAATTCCATCATGACCATGCGAAGTATAAGGGTCTAAAGCCACATCACAAATCACGCCAATATTTGGTACATTTTTTTTGATTTCACGAATAGTGCGGCAAATCAAGTTTTTTTCATTCCAAGCTTCTTTACCATCTAAAGTTTTTAACTTTTGGTCAATTACGGGAAACAGCATTATAGCAGGAATTCCAAGCTTGTGTGCCTCTTTAGCTTTTTTAACAATCAAATCAATTGAAAGGCGAGAAACATCTGGTAAGTGATTAATTTTTTGTTCAATATTTTTTCCTTCAATTACAAAAAGTGGTAAAATTAAATCACTGGCTTTTAAAGAGTTTTGCGCAACTAAATCACGCATCCAGCTAGATTTTCTAAGTCTTCTCAAGCGAGTTGTTGGAAAAGAGCCAATATGAAAATTTTTCATGTTTTTTTGAATTTGTTTGGTTAAGAATCTCTTTTATTATTTTTACTTTCAGTCATTTCTGTTTATTTTTATTGTCATTTCCACCTTCGCTGGAATAACAAGAATGAAAACTCAAATTTATTAAAAACAAGGCTAACATTATGAAAAATATTCTGGAAGAAATTTATCAACATAAGCTTGTTGAAGTGCGCAATAAGAAGAAAGTTCTTAGCTTGCAGGAAATTTGCTCGCAGCTTAAATGCTCAGAAAAAAAGCCCAAAGATTTTTTTGCAGCACTAAAAGCCAAAGACGACAATGGTGAAACTGCTTTAATCTGCGAAATTAAAAAAGCCTCACCTTCGCGTGGCATTATCAGAGAAGATTTTGACGCAGTTGAAATTGCCAAAATTTATCAAGAATCTGGCGCAACTTGCCTGTCAATTTTAACTGATGAAAAATATTTTTTAGGTTCTGACGAATACTTGGCTAAAGTGCGCCAAGTGGTTGATTTGCCACTTTTGCGCAAAGAATTTATTGTCGATTCTTATCAAGTTTATGAAGCAAAATTACTTGGCGCAGATTGTATTTTATTAATAGTTGCAATGCTTGATGATGAAAAATTGCATGAGCTTGAAGATTGCGCCATAAGCCTTGGTTTATCCGTTTTGATCGAAGTTCATAACGAAGAAGAACTGCATCGCGCTTTGAAAATGAAAAGCAAACTTGTCGGCATTAATAATCGCGATTTAAAAACCCTAAAAGTTGATTTACAAATTTCTCTAAATTTAGCTGAACTTGTGCCAGTTGATTATGTTTTAGTCGGCGAAAGCGGCATCAAAGACATATCAGATATTTTATTGCTAAAAGAAGCTGGAATTAATTGCTTCCTAATTGGCGAATATTTCATGAGCCAAAAAAACATTGCCGCCGCGGTGAAGGCTTTTCTTTAGGCTAATAGAGTGCTGTTCAGGACTTACGCATGAAAAAAACAAGAAAGCCATCATCCTTGAGTCCGCAGGACTCGAGGATCTCATGAGTTTAGCTTTTTTAATAAACCGGCGCTGGAGTGGGTCTCCAGACCCAGTCCATATGTTCATTAAAAAATTATAATATGGTATGAATGTTGGGATGGGGTCAGGAGACCATGTCCTGCTTAGGTGAGGAATTTCTCTAAATTGCCTTAATATACATTCTGAAACCAAGAGATTTTAAAACTAAACGAAATGTCGCAATAGTTGGATTTCCTCTTTCTGATACCATTTCATAAAGATATTGACGGCTTAAGCCAGTTTCTCTGGCAAGTTGAGTCATTCCTTTAGCTTGAGCTGCTTGTTTTAAAGTCTCACGCAGTAAAAACTCATTGCCATCTTTGGCGTAATTCTTGAAAGAGTTTTTTAGGCAAAGTTTTAAAAATTCTGGATCTTTTTTGAATTTATCTGCGATAAAATCTTTGTGGTCTATGTGTTTTATTTTTCTGGAATTATTCATTTTTATATTTCCCCCATCCTTTTTTAAGAACTTTTATTTCTAGCTGTATTGCCAAATGGACCCCGCAACAAGTGCGGGGTGACATGACTAGGGTGGGCTTCCCATTGTCACCCCGCACTTGTTGCGGGGTCCATTTCGTAACAAACTTAGATTTTATTTATTGAATAATATTATTACTAAAAACAGCAAGCTAGATTGTCATATATACCTGACAGTTAATTTAATAATCAATTAAAATTTAAGCAGCTTGAACAAGAAGTATTAATAGTCTAAAATTCCCACTTTCAAAAACTCGAATTCAAAAACATGTTTAAAATTGCAATTATTGGCAGGCCAAATGTTGGCAAATCTACGCTTTTTAATAAATTAGTTGGTAAGCATTTTGCCATTACAGACAACACTCCGGGAGTTACCAGAGACCGCAAAGAATCTCGCGCCAATCTTGGGCCTTTAAGATTTATGGCAATTGATACTGCGGGTTTGGAAAATGAAACCAATGACAAATCTCTTGAAAAAAGAATGTTTGAACAAACCGAAATTGCAGTAATGGACGCCGATCTTTGTCTATTTGTGGTTGATGGCAAGTCAGGCGTGATTCCAAAAGATTTAGTTTTAGCTGATTTAATGCGTAAAAAAGGCAAAAAAACAATTTTGGTGGTAAATAAATTTGAAGGAAAAAACGAAGAAGTTTTAGGAAAAGAATATTATCGTTTAGGCTTTGGAGAGGCTGTGGCAATATCTGCAGAGCATCGTGAAGGTTTTCATGAATTATATGAAAAAATTGCACCTATTTATGAAGAATATGAAAGAAATTTCTCTGAATATGAAATTGATAAGCAAGATGAAAAAGCTCTTTTGCAAATTGCTATTGTGGGAAGGCCAAACGCTGGAAAATCAACTTTCTTAAATAAAATTCTTGATGAAGACAGAATGATTACTGGCCCAGAAGCTGGAATTACAAGAGATGCCATTGCAATTGACCATGAATTTATGAGTCAAAAAATCCGTTTTATTGACACTGCGGGAATTAGAAAAAAAACCAGCATCACAGAAAAATTAGAACAATTTTCAGCGTCAGACAGTTTTCGCGCCATTAATTTTGCGCAAGTTGTGATATTGTTAATTGATGCTAGTTCGCCACTTGATCATCAAGATTTGGCACTGGCTGGGCAAATTTTGCAAGAAGGTCGCGGCTTAATTTTTGCTATTAACAAAATTGATACAGTTAAGGGTGATAAAGAAATTTTCTTACGCGAAATTCGCCTAAAATTACAGACTGTATTTAGAGAGGTTGATGGCGCGCCAATTCTTGGTATATCAGCAAAAAACGGTTATAATGTGCAAAAAACTTTGGAATATGCTTTGAAAGTTTATGACCAATGGCAAACTTATTTACCAACTTCAAAATTACATGATTGGTTAAAAATGGCGGAAAAAAGTCATCCACCAAAATTGACTAAAGGTCGAGAAACTAAATTAAAATATGTAACGCAAATTAAAAAGCGTCCACCAAGTTTTGCGGTTTTCACTAACCATACCAAGGCTTTAGAAGGTGCTTATCAAAGATATTTGGTTAATTCTTTGCGTGAAACTTTTGGTTTAAATTTAACGCCAATCAGATTGGTTTTTCGTAAAAGTGAAAATCCTTTTGCGGGTAGAGTTGAAAAAACTTTCTCGAAAAAAACACATTTAAAAAAGAAAAAATAGTAACCGCCATCCTTGCCTCTTGTCATACCCGCGAAGGCGGGGATCCAGAAAGATTTTTTAATAGTACTTAAAAAATAAATTTGAGTTTGTTTGAATTATTTTATGGATCTCCGCCTTCGCGGGGATGGCAAGAGAGATTAGGGAGAGCAGTTGGTGATATTATCTGTTGAAATATAATTATAAATATGAGTCAGAAAAACGTAGAAAAATTAATCAAAATAGATTGTAAAAAAATCTTCGGAGTTGCTCCAGAATTTGATGTTCATGGCTTTGCTGAAACAAGTGAATTCGTTCCGCAAATTGATGCTAATTATATTTTTGATCCAAAAACCACTATCGCAATTTTGGCGGGTTTTGCTTTTAACAGCCGCGTTTTAATTCAAGGAATGCATGGAACTGGTAAATCAACTCATATTGAACAGGTGGCAGCACGCCTTAATTGGCCTTGTGTTAGAATTAATTTTGATTCACAAATTACCCGTTTAGATTTGGTGGGAAAAGATGTTATTAAGTTAAAAGATGGCAAACAAATTACTGAATTTAAAGAAGGTATCATTCCTTTTGCTGTAAGGCGCAACATCGCTTTGGTTTTAGATGAATATGATGCAATTAAAACTGATGTTTCTTTTGTAATTCATCGCTTGCTTGAAAATGAAGGTAAATTTGCGCTGTTAGAAGAAAATCAAGTTATCACGCCAAATCAGTATTTCCGTTTATTTGCCACTTCAAATACTTTGGGAGCGGGGGATGATTTAGGAATTTATCACGGTACAAATTTGATTAATCAAGCACAGATGGATCGCTGGAATATTGCAATTGCGCTTAATTATTTAAAAGAAAAACAAGAGTTGGAAATTCTACAAAAAAAATTGCCTTTTTTAAATTCTAAACTTCATCAAGATACCGCTAAACTAATGGTGCGTTTAGCAAATTTAACTCGTGAAGCTTTTAAAAATGGTGATATTTCTACTTTAATTTCGCTTAGAACTTTGATTTCTTGGGGTGGTAATATTCAAATTTTTAATTCAATTAAAGAGGCTTTTACGCTTAGTTTTTATAATAAGGTAATTGATGATGAAAAGCCTGTGATTCGTGAGTTTTATCAAAGAGTTTTTGGTGAAGAATTGTAAAGATTTATCAAAATAAAACGCAAAGCCTCCGCCCAAATAAGCCATCTCATTCTGAGTGAAGCGAGAGATCTATTGGCAATCTAACTCAAGAAATCTTTCACTTCGCTCAGGATGACAGCAGTGTTGTAGTGAGCAATTTAGAAATTCCAATGCTGTCCATCTGCTTGATGCCATGATGCTCTATTATAGGACTAACTTCTTTATTCCAATGTTAAGAGCTGATTGTCCTAATGATCATGATCCTTAGGCCTAATCCCTCTTTCTTGCAAATCTTTAACAAAAGAGCCTTTCACATGATGAGATTTAAGATGAAGTTGATTTACAAAAGTTTCTTTTAACTCTTCTTCCTTGCCCTCGTGAAGATTTTTGATTTTTTGTTTTATTCCTTCACCTTTATTGTGTTTTAAATCTTTAGCTAGTTCAGCAGTATTATGTCCGCTGCCATCTGGGAGCTTAGATATTTCTCTAAGATCATTAATGCTAACATTAATTTTTACAGCGATGTTGCTAAAAGTTGTGGCATCATCTATTTCTTTTTTGCGTTTTTTATCAACAACATCAACATTTCTATCTTTAATTTTAGAATTCTCTCTAGGGGATTCTCCATCATTATTTTTTTTGATTTTTTTTACAGACAATTTTTCCTTTTTTTTGTTTGCCAACATTATTTCCATCTGCATTTCTTCGATTGTTTTATATATCATAAAATTACTAAATTTTGCTTAATGGATGATTTTTAAACACCAAATCTTGTTTTTTAGAATCTAAAATATGGGTATAAATTTCAGTACTGGAAATATCGCTGTGACCAAGTAACTCCTGTAAAACTCTTAAATCAATACCGTTATTCAATAAATGGCTAGCAAAAGAATGACGAATCACATGAGGATAAACTCTCACCGCATCAATTCCAACATTTTTCGCCAGCTCTTTAAGCATCTGATGAAATCTTTGTCTGGTTATATGACTATATTTGGCAGTTTCGACATTTTCTTCTCTAATTTTTTCTTGTTTTTTACTAGAACGCACAGTTCCCACAAAAAGCCATTTTGATTTTTCTTGCCCCATTATTTTACGAAAATTCAAATATTCAATTAGCTTTTTAATGGCAGATTTATTGAGTGCAGCGATTCTTTCTTTGTTGCCTTTACCTTTAACAATTAAATAATTTCTCAAAGTTTTTTGACCATTTTCATCATCAATTTCTTGAATGGCAGAAACTGGCAAAGAAACTAATTCACTAACGCGCAGACCAGCAGAATAAAGGATTTCAAACATACAAGAAAGTTTGATGCCAAATTCTGATTTATCATTATTAATAAAATCCAAAAGTTTAAAAATTTCTTCCTCACTTAAGAACTTAGGCAATTTTGATTCTTTTTTGGGAGTATGTAAATGAAGAGTTGGATTTGTTTTTATAACATTTTCTTCTTCTAAAAACTTGTAAAAGCTTTTAAAACAAGAAATCTTGCGAGAAATTGAAGAAGAGCGGAAATCTTCTTGATGAAGATAAAAAAAATAATTTTTTAGATCATCAGATGAAACATTGGCAATTGAGATATTTTGTGCTTTGATGAATTTATCAAATAATTCTAAATCTTTGCTGTAAGATAATATGGTGTTGGAAGATAAGCCGTCTTCGGCTCGAATTTTTTCTAAGAAAGATGTAACTAGAACATGTTTAGTGTCTTTTTCAGTTCCAGATTTTGGCATATTTTTAACACTTTTTGAGTAAAATTACGATGAATATCAGGATATATTTAGAGTAATTTTACTAAAAAATAAGTAAAAATAGGACTAAATATGGAACTGAAAAAGACACTAAATATGTTCTTGGGATTGAAGTTTGGTCTCAAAGTTTTTGATCTTAATTAAGTGATTCTTGAGTTTCAGGAAGGCAAATATTTACTTTATCTTTGATGTCAATTTTTAGCGTAATTTCTTTTTGAGTTGGTTTAAAATCGTTAAAAAATAAAGAAATGAAAAAACCAAACATAATGAATAGACTGGACCAAAAGATTGCGTTTTTGAAAACTGCTCTAGGTTCGTTTGTACTAAATGGCATGAACTTTAATTTAATGATGAATCAAGAAAATATAATCAAACATCATATGTTAAAAAAATCATTAATTTTTTTTACTTTAATTTCAGTAATTATCCCTGGTATTAAAATAAAAGATGTCATCCTGAGAGCAGCGAAGGATCTCTTGAGAAAAAACTTCCATTTCAAGAGATCCTTCGTTGCGCTCAGGATGACAGTTGTAGCTCTCTTAATTTTTTTACTTTTAGTGCCGCAAAATCTGCGTGCTGAAACTGGCTTAATTCGTGATGCCGAAGCTGAAAAATTTCTACGCGAACTTGCTACGCCAATTTTTAAAGCTGCTAATTTAGATGTGCAAAATATTAGAATTTATATTGTGAATGATAATAGCTTAAATGCCTTTGTAAGTGGGGGGCAGAATGTTTTTTTAAATACGGGTTTGATTAGAAAATATGCAACTCCTGATTCTTTAATTGGCGTAATCGCTCACGAAACTGGACATATTGCTGCGGGGCATTTGGCGCGCTCTTCAGAGGCGATGGAAAAAGCAAATAACGCCATGTTGCTTAGTTATTTACTTGGAATTGGTGCGGCGGTTGCAGGTTCTCCTGCCGCTGGTCAGGCTATAATTATGGGTGGCTCTAACACCGCAGAAAGGCTTTTCATGAAATATACCCGCGGTCAAGAAGAGGCGGCAGATCAGCACGCAATTGCATATCTTGGTAAAATGTCTTATCCAGCAAGTGGTTTAATAACTTTGCTAGAATTTTTTGAAACTGAAATGATTGGCTACAAAGGGCAGATCGATGAATATACTTTATCGCATCCCGTTAGCAAAAAAAGAATTGAACTGATTAAAGAGCGCACGAAGGACAGAAATTTTTCAGATAAAGAAATTAATAGTAAGTTGCAGGCACAGATGAATGTTGTGTTGGCAAAGCTTGAGGCTTTTATGGAAAGCCCTGATGAGATATTGAGGAAATATCAAAATCAAAATAATGAATTGGCGAATTATGAAAAGTCGATTGCCTTTTTTAGAAAAGGCGAAACCAAGAAGGGTTTGACCATATTGAATGAGATTATTGCTAAGAAAAATCTGATAAAAAACAAATCAGAAGTTGGATTTTTATATGAGATTAAAGGTCAATTTTTATTTGAATCAGGAAACATTGAAAGCTCCATTTTTGCCTATGACGAGGCTTTAAAATTGCTTGATGAACAAGATTCTTCTCAGGTAAAAATTGCTTTTTCTTCAGCACTTTTATCTTTATCTAAAAATGATAAAGATTTAGTTGAGTTGACAATTAAGAAGTTGCAAGAGGCAAAAAAATATGAATATGATAATCCATTTTTATTCAAACAATTGGCTAATGCTTATGATAAAATTGGCGATAAAGGCAGGTCTTTCTTGGCTTTATCAGAGTTCAATTTTTGGCTGGGAGATAAAGATAAAACAACAAAATATGCTAAAAAAGCTAAAGAGATTTTAACAAAAGATGCTAATGAAGAATTATTGCGGGCTGATGATTTGATTGAGCTGGCGAAGAAGGATAAAAAATAAAGTTTCGGCACGCATATACCAGTCATCCTGAACACAAAGGATCTCTTGAGAAAAACTTCTATCTAAAGAGATCCTTCGCTGTGCTCAGGATGACAGGTTCTTAAGTCTTAATTCCCCACTTTTGTGATAAATAAGCTTTTACAGATTCCCTCTCTTCCTTTTTTAAGTAACGATCAAAAATTATTAATTCCCCAATGTATCCTTTATATCCTTCTATAGGATTCCAATGATTTTTCCCAATATAGTTAAAAGTTGTGCTCATGTTAAGAGTGGAATTGGCTGCTGCAGATGTTAGTCCAATCCCACTTCTGTATATTTCAACTATCCGATTTGTGATATCGTTGTTATATGTTGCCATATTGATAGACTTCCCCCAACTGCTTATTGGTGGCGATACTACTAAGTTGAGGTTGACAGATCCCAAGAAATTATAGAGAGTTTGATTGCTGTATCGTAACAGATTTATTTGAGTTGTTCCCCATGCGCCAGAAGAATATAGTGTAACAAGTTCAGATTTAGCTTGCCTGACATCAACAACAAATGTTGTAAAAGAAGAATTGCCAGCGGGAATAGTATTATCCGGTAGACTAAAATAATCATCACCTCCATCAAAATACAACATAGGTAACCCAGTATCGCCCGATATTTTGTAAGTTGGTTTGCTTGTGCCAGATGATGTTGCGTTTCTTTTTTGTAATTGCTGGGTGTTTATGTCATACCAAGTGCTTACACTTTGTCCGTCATCAGATTCAGACGCAATAAAGCTTTTTTCGGTAGTCGTTTCATACCAAGCAACTAAGTTTTTTATGGAATGAACGGGAGAGCTGTTAGTTAAGGATGCGGCTGCAGATATTCGGAATTTAGTAATCATTTTACCACCCTGAGAAACGCCAGCAATCAAAACGCCAATAACCAGAATAACAATTGATAATTCAATAAGAGAGAATGCCTTGAGGTTTCTATTCATTTTTTAGGTAATCCATAGGTTCTACATCACAGCCAAAACATCGCAAGATGGATTAGTTAAAAATTTCTCAGTAACATTCAGCGACAATGCTCTTGATAGACCAGTTCTGCCGTGAGTTCCCAAAACCAATAATTCTGGTTTTGAAAAAGTAATTTCTTCTTGCAAGATATCAAGAATTGAGCCTTTTACAATTTTTTTGTTAATTTTATAAGCTTTTCCTGCTTTTTTAGGAAGGCTTTTAGTCACTTCGCCAATCATGTCATCAAGATCTGCGTTACAAGTGGCTTTAAACTCTTTTTCAAGAGAAGCGGTGCTTATTACCAATCATTCCTGTGAATGGCATGTAATAGCTGTGAAGTAGGTTAAAAGTGCTATCTTGAAACATGCTCAAGGATAGTTTTAAAGATTTTTTAGAGTGAATGTTAAAATCAACTCCAACCAAAATATTTTTGTAATCAGATTCTGAGCGGTTTTTTACAACCAAAACTGGTTTCATAGAGTTTTTGATTACTCTTTCAATAACCTTGCCAACCATTGGCTGATCTTCTTTTATATGGCGATGTAGCCCTAAAACAACTAAGTCAATTTCCTCTTTGTTAACAATGTTTAAAATGTCAACATGGGGAATGCCAACGATGATCTGAATATCATGCTTAATACCCACAAGCTTACCTTTTAAGCAAAGATTAATTTCCTGTTTAGCAATTTTTTTAGTTTCTTCCAAAAGGCTTTTTGGAGAATCTTCGTCAATAATATGAACGATTGTTAAATGAGCTTTGTAATTTTTAGCTAATTTAGCAGCTCTTAATATTGCGCGATCAGCGCAAGAAGAAAGGTCGGTTGCAACTAGAATTTTTTTCATAAATTTGTAAATTAGTTTAATTGCTCATTAAATTTTGTAACCTTCTTGAAAAATCTTTACTATCTTCAATAGGTTCTCCTTCAAGCATGCAAGCTAAATCAAAAAGAGTTTTGACAGAATCTTCACTATGTTGTTTTTTTGAATCATTGGATAAGTCTTCATTTAAAGATTTAATAATTTTATTGCCAACATTTATTTCTAAAATTTTTGCCGAACCTGTAACAATTTGTTTTTGTTCAAGTAAAAATCTCTCCATTCTAATGTCCATAGATTGTGCGTCTACCGCCAAACAAACTGGGCTATCGGTGAGTTTTTTAGAAACTTTTACATCCTTAACTTTTGCGCCCAAAGTCTCTTTCATAAAATTAACCAAAGCTTCAAATTGGCTGCTTGTTACATCTTTAATTTCATCATCTTTAGACTTCTCTTCTTGCTCTTTATTTTCTTCAGGCGCTTTATCAACATTTTCTAAGTCAATATCGCTTCTGGTAATTGATTGAAACTCCTTCTCTTTGTAAGGCAAAGCAACTGTAACCCAAAAATCATCAACCGCGTCAGTCATGAATAAAACTTCAACATCTTTCTTTAAGAAAATTTCTAATTGCGGGGAAGATTGAATTTTTTCAACTGATTCGCCGCTTAAGAAAAATATCTTATCTTGATTAGCTTTGGCGCGTTCTAAATATTGGCTTAAAGAAATTAATTTATTAGGTGATTTTGAAGAATAAAAACGACAAATTTCTAAAATATTTTCACGAGAATCGGAAGAATCACATAAGCCCTCTTTCAAAACTGCGCCAAAGTTATTCCAGAATTTTAGATAATCATCTTCATCGCTTGTTGCCTTCTTTTTCAATTCAGAAAGCACTTTTTTAACCACTGATTTTTTTATTTTATCAATCACTAAATTATGCTGCAAAGTTTCGCGGCTGATATTTAGAGGAAGATCGTCAGAGTCAATTAAGCCGCGCAAAAAGCGCATATAAGCTGGCACCAAATTTAAATCTTCGCTGATAAAAACTTTTTTAGCGTAAAGCTTGATGGAAGTTTTGCGATCTGGATGAAACAGGTCAAAAGGCTTGGTTGAGGGAATGAAAAGCAAATTAGTGTAAGTGACAATACCTTCAACTTTATTGTGAATTGTCATAAAAGGCTCACCTGGTAAGTGAGAAATATGTTTGAAAAAATCTTGATATTGTTCTTTTGTTACTTCCCCTTGAGGTCGCGTCCAAAGTGCAGAAGCTGAATTTAGAGTTTCAACTTTTGCGCCACTTTCTAAATTTTCAGGGATGAAATCAATTTTGATATTGATGTGATCAGAGTAAGTTTGAACTACATGTTTAATGTGAAAGCGATCAAGAAAATCAGCAGCGTCATCTTTCAAATGCAAAGTGATTTTAGTGCCGCGAACAGAGTCGTCTTCACCTTCAGAAATTTTGAAATTTGAACTACCGTCAGATTCCCATTTATAAGATTTTTCTTCATCAAATTTATGAGAAATAACTTCTACCTTATCGGCAATCATAAAGCTTGAGTAAAATCCCACACCAAATTGACCAATTAATTGTACATCTTTTTTATTGTCACCCGTCAAAGATTTTATGAAATTTTCTGTGCCAGAGCGAGCAATGGTACCAAGGTTTTGAATCAATTCATCGCGATTCATGCCAATACCATTATCGCTAATGATAAGTAATTTTTTAGCTTTATCAGTGGTGATAAAAATTTTTAATTCTTCATTTTTGGCTAAAATTTCAGAATTTTGAGCGGCCAAGTAGCGCAATTTATCGCAGGCATCGGCGGCGTTAGAAATTAATTCTCGTAAAGCTACATCTTTATTCGTGTAAAGTGAGTTAATCATCAGATTTAAAACTTTACCAACTTCGACATCGAAGTTAAATTCTTGTATTTTTTTGGACATTTGTTGGTTTTTCTATTGTTAATTTTTTTGCTGTAACTGTAATCAAATTGATTTTTATATTACATAGTAGCTTGCCAGTCATATTTCAAATTTTTTTTACAAAAACATGCAACATTTTAGAAAATTATTTTTCATTATCGTTTATTTTGCATATTCTCAAACTCTTTTGGCACAGGATACTAGAAATTTAAGTTTAGAGCCTAAAGAAATATATAAGGCTGTTGAATCGGCAAAAATAGTTGTAAAAATTGGCAATGGTGGAGCTGGACCAACTGGAATTATACGGGCTTTGGCAGAAGGTTATTTGCAAGAAAGTGATGTTAAATATGCTATTGCATGGTATCAAGATATTAGTCCAAATACTTTAAAGCAGTTAAAAAATGGCGTAATTGATATTGCTTTGGTTTATGAAAGGGAGCAGGGAAATAAAGCTTTGAAAGAAGGCTGGGCAACAAATTATACGCCAATTTTTAATGATCATTTTTTAATTGTGGGTCCAAAAAATAATAAAGCTGAGTTGAACAGAAAAGATTCTGTTGCAAGTGCTTTTACAAAAATTGCTGAATTAGGTAGAGCTTCTTCTGAACCAACATTTCTTTCTCGCGATGATAATTCGGGAACCAATGTAAAAGAGAAGTCAATTTGGAACTTAATAAAAAACAAGCCTTGGCAAGGTGTGCTGCCTTGGTACATCAAATCTCATGTTTTTCCTCAAGAAGCACTTTTGCAATCTGAGAAAGAATCTCTTTATACTATTACCGATTGGGGAACTTGGCTTTCAAATAAAGATAAATTAAGAAATTTAAAGATTTATGTAAAAGGTGGCGAGATGTTGGTAAATCCTTGTTTTGCCTTGTTAGGATCTGATCCAAGTAAAGAGGCTTTGGATTTTTTAAAATATTTAAAAAGCCCACAAGCTCAACAGATAATTGCTGAGTTTGGTAAGGGCGCCCACGAAGGATTCGCCTTATTCACGCCGGCAGCACAGATGGATTTCTAATGAGGAATTTTAACTAAATAACATCGTTATTGCGGAGCTAGGTACTCGTCACAAAATCTTACTTAAGATTCCCCAATATCTCAAAAAATTTTTCTTTCACCAGCTCATCAAAATCTCTATTCATATCAATATTCAAGTCCCTCAAAGAGGTCACTCCAAATTCCTTAATTCCACAAGGCACAATATTTTGAAAAGCTTTTAAATCAGGATTAATATTGATCGCAACCCCATGATAAGTAACCCATTTTTTCACCTTAATGCCAATCGCGCCAATCTTTTTCTCGCCATTTTTAGTATCAACCCAAATACCAACGCGGCCCTTTTTAATCTCGCCTTTAACGCCAAATTCTGCCAAAATTGCAATTACCCAATTTTCTAAAAATTCCACAAATCTGGCGATATCGGGTGGATTTGGAGCAAATAATTTTTTCAAATCTAACATAACATAAATAATTCTCATATCAGGGCCATGATAGGTATATTTGCCGCCGCGATTGGTTTTAAAGACAGGAATATCACTTTTGATTAAAAAATCTGAATCTTTAGCGCTAATTCCAGCCGTATAAACTGGATAATGCTCTAATGTCCAAATTATCTGATTAGAGCTGCCATCAATAATTTTTTCGACTCTTTCTTGCATAAATTTCAAAGCATCTTCAAAATGCACTAATTCTTTGCTTGTTAGCCATTCAATGTTGTGATTGTTCTTTTGCGGCATTACTGAATTTAATCAAAAAATAATAAAATGATCGGTAGACTTAGAGGTTTTATAGATTCAATCAATGAAGACAAGTGCATAATTGATGTTAATGGTGTTGGTTATGTGGTGTTTTTGTCAAATAAAACTGCAGATTTTTTAAAACAATTACCCAAAGAAAATTGGCGGGAAAAAGAAGTTTCTCTTATCATTGAAACCGTTGTAAAAGAAGATGCCATCGAGCTTTACGGCTTTGCCAGAGAGATTGAAAAAATTTGGTTTGCCGAATTAACAAAAGTGCAAGGTGTTGGTAACAAAGTTGCCCTAAAAATTTTAGGTTTTTTCGCTATTGAAGACCTTGTCAAAGCTTTGGTGCAAGGTGATGAAAAATCATTTTCTAAAATTTCTGGAATTGGTCCAAAATTGGCGGGTCGTATTGTTACAGAGCTTAAAGATAGTCCAAAAAAATTGGGAATTGATGTTGGTTTTGATATTTCAGCGGCGCAAAGTTTGAATAAATTTGACGATAATCATTTAGCTAAAGATGCGCTTTCAGCCTTAGAAAATCTTGGTTACAGAAAACATGATTGTTTGAAAGTGATAAACTTCTTAATTGGTGACAATGAAAAAATTACTCTGGAAAATCTGATTACTTCGGCTTTAAGAGAATTGAGTAAGAATAAGTTTTAATTTTAAACTGAGTTTGCATTATCTACCGCCCCTAACCCCTCCTTATCAAGGAGGGGGATGCTGAAGCACCGAGCTCGGAGCAGTTCCCCTCCTTGATAAGGAGAGAGCGCTTTTAGTCCCCCTCCTTGATAAGGAGGGGTTAGGGGCGGTAGATAATAAAAACTCAGATTTAACTAAATAACCAAAATGTCAAAAAACGAACAACTAAACCCAGAAAAAAACACAGAAGAGCGCAATGAAAATGCCTTGCGCCCGCTTTATTTACGAGATTTCTTAGGGCAAGAAAAACTCAAAGAAAATTTAGAAATTTTTATTAAAGCCGCTAAAAATCGCGGCGATGTTTTAGATCACTCCTTATTCTACGGGCCTCCGGGACTTGGCAAAACTACCCTTGCGCAAATCATTGCTCATGAAATGGGAGTTGGATTTAAAGGCAGCGCAGGGCCTGTAATCTCTAAGTCAGGAGACTTGGCAGCGCTTCTTACGAATTTACAAGAAGGCGATATTTTTTTCATCGATGAGATTCATCGTTTAAATAAAAATGTTGAAGAAGTTTTATATTCAGCGATGGAAGATTATAAGCTGGATATAATTATCGGCGAAGGTCCAGCAGCGCGCGCCATTAAAATTGATTTGCCAAAATTTACTTTAGTTGGTGCTACAACTCGTATTGGATTGATTGCAAATCCCTTGAAAGATCGCTTTGGAATTCAAATGCGAATTAACTTTTACACAGATAATGAGCTTGAACAAATTGTTGTTCGTGATGCTAAAATTTTAGGTATTAAAATTACCAAAGACGCTGCTTTAGAAATTGCCAAAAGATCACGCGGAACTCCAAGAATTGCCATTCGTTTGTTAAAAAGAGTTAGAGATTTTGCTTCGGCAGCAAATGAAGAAATTATAAACCGTGAAATTGCTGATAGCTCTTTAAAGCGCTTAGAAATTGATTCTATGGGTCTTGATTCTTCAGATTATCGTTATTTGATGTTTATTGCTAAAAACTATCGTGGCGGCCCAGTAGGTATTGATACTATTGCTTCGGCGATTAGCGAAGAAAAAGATTCAGTTGAAGACACAATTGAGCCATTTTTAATTCAAAAAGGCTTCGTTGAAAAAACGCCACGAGGCCGTATTTTGACTGAAGTGGCTATGAAACATTTAAAGATTTTTATTTAAAAATGAAAAACAAAAAAATTCTTCTAATAATTACAGGAAGTGTTGCCGCCTACAAATCTATGGATTTAGTGCGTTTATTAAAAAAGAAATCTTTTGATGTTACTTGCATTTTAACCAAATCAGCCTGCGAATTTATCACACCACTTTTAGCTTCAAGTCTTTCCCAAACCAAAACTTACACCGAATTATTTCACAGCGATGATGAGCTTGAAATGGGTCATATCAATCTTTCTCGCCAAGCTGATTTAATTTTAGTCGCGCCCGCAACGGCAGATTTTATTGCTAAAATTGCAGGTGGTTATGCTGATGATTTAGCTTCTTCAACAATTCTTGCTTCCAATAAAAAAGTTCTTATTGCGCCAGCGATGAATGAAAAAATGTGGCAAAATAAACAAACTCAAAAAAATTTACAAAAGGCTTTAGAGGCTGGTATATCAATCATTGAGCCTGAAACTGATATTCTTGCTTGTGGTGAATTTGGCGTAGGAAAAATGACTTCGCCAGAAAAAATTATCGAAAAAGTTGAACAATATTTTTTAAATAAAGAAAAATTAAAAGGTAAAAAAATTCTCATTACTGGTGGCGCAACCTTTGAGCCAATTGATCCAGTCAGATTTATTGGTAATCGCTCTTCGGGTAAACAAGCAATTGCTTTGGCAAAAGTTTTCTCTGAGATGGGGGCAGAGGTTACATTAGTTGCAGCTAATATTCGTGAGATAATTGCCTTGCCAAAAGAAAAAATAATTTCTGTAAAAACTGCTGATGAAATGTTGGAAATGGTTAAAAAGAATCTAAAGCAGAGTAATGTTTTTATTGGCTGCGCCGCTGTTTCTGATTACAAAGTTAAAAATATCTCTCAAGAAAAAATCAAAAAAACTGCCAATGAAAAATTACAAATAGAGTTGGTAAAAAATGTCGATATTTTAGAATTTGTAGGAAATTCAAAACAAAGACCAAAGCTGGTAATTGGCTTTGCCGCAGAAAGTTCAAATATTAAAAATTACGCTAAAGAAAAATTAGTAAAGAAAAACTGCGATCTGATTGTAGCTAATGATATTGAAGGTGGAGATATTTTTGGCAGTGATGAAACCAAAGCATTTTTTGTTAAAAAAACCAAAATTGTGGAATTGAGTAAATTAAGTAAAGAAAAGTTGGCAATAGCTTTGGCTGATGAGATTTTGAGTTTGTAATTTATTCTTGTTTTCATTCCCGCGAAGGCGGGAATCCATCTTGAAACAACTTCTGGATTCCCGCCTTCGCGGGAATAACAGCAAGAGTGGTTTGAATTGCAAAAACAAACTAACGACGCAAAATCTTATTACTTCTGTTAAAATAAGATTTTACAATTTCTTCAAGCCACGCAAATTCATCGCTTGAGAGCTTATCTTTTAAAGACTCAAATATTCTTGCATGATATTCTCTCAACCACTTCCTCTCTCTAGATGTCAGCATTCTGAAATCAATCAAGCGATAATCTATTGGCGCTAAAGTTAGAATCTTAAATTGTAAAAAATTCTTTTTCTTAGATTTTTCAACCAGCATCAGATTTTCAATTCTGATGCCATATTCTCCCTCTTTATAAAATCCGGGCTCATTGGATAAAATCATTCCTTCTAAAAGAGGTTGATGACTTCTCTTGCTAATGCTGCAAGGTCCTTCATGTACTGATAAAAAACTTCCCACACCATGACCGGTGCCATGATCATAATCTTTATTTGCTTGCCATAGATGAAAGCGCGCCAAGACATCAAGCTGCGCCCCTGTTGTTCCTGCGGGAAATTTGGCGCGCGCTAAGGCAATATGTCCTTTTAAAACTCTAGTAAAGTCTTCAATCATTTCTGAATTAGGAGTGTCAATTGCAACCGTTCTTGTAATGTCGGTTGTGCCGGCAAATTTGCCGAAATATTGACCTCCAGAATCAATTAAATAAAGTGAATTTTTGGTAAATTTTTTATTAGTTTTTTCTTCGCTGTGATAATGAATAATGGCGCCATTACTGGCAAAGCTGGATATTGATCGAAAGCTTGGATAAAGAAAATCAGCGCTTTCCTTGCGAAAATCTAAGAGTTTTTTTTCAGATTTTAATTCATCGTTTTCTGAAGAATTTTCTAACCAAAATAAAAATTTAGTTACCGCCAAGCCGTCAACTTCATGAGATTTAATCATGCCAGAAATTTCTGACGAATTTTTACAAGCCTTGAGTAACAAGCATGGATCTTGTTCTAAATTTATCTCAAAATCATTTTCTAATAATAACTGATAAAGCCAATAATTAGTAGAGGCGGAATCAATTTGAACTTTATGGTAAGATTTGCGTAAAACATTAATTCTTAAATCTAAACAATCGCTTTGAACAAAATTTACTTTTTCTAATTTTAACTTTGTTTCTTGGTTAATTCTTTTTTCATCAACAAATAAATCAACTTCACCATTCTTAAATAAAATTCCATAGGCCAGTAGAAGTGGCGTGTATTCAACATCGGAAGCTCTGATATTTAAAAGCCAGCATAGAGATTGCGGATCGGTGATAACTAAAAAATCCCAGTTGCAATTGTTGATGATTTCTTGGCGTTTAGTCAAAGAATCAAGTCCGCTAAGATTTAATGAGTTAAAGAAAATTTCTGAAGTTGTTTTGTGAGATTTATTTTTCCAAATTTTATCAACTAAATTACCTTCTAAAAGAATTAAATTTACATTATTTTTTGCACAAACTTTCTGACAATTTTTAATAAAATTTAAACTACTTAATTTTGGATCGATTGCTAAATTATTATTATTTTTTAAACCGTCTTCCAGCCAAGAAATTACTGACCTTTCTGACATGTTGATAATTTCAAACTCCTGCAAATCTATTTCATTTTTAGCCTGTAAAATATAACGGCCATCAGTAAAGAAATATGATTTTTTTTGACCAAAAATAATCAAGGCATTTGAGCCAGTGAATCCAGTTAAATATTCGATGCGTTTTTCATTTTCTGGTAAATATTCTGAGAAGAACTCATCGCAATTTGGCAGGATGAAATAATCAATTCCATCTGTTTTAAGGAGGGTTTTCAAAGATCTTACTCTGCTTTTAAAGGAATCTTTCATAAGCTCTGTTAATTGATGCATTATTGTCATCCTAAGCAAAGTGAATAATCTCGCTCAACTTAAAGAGATGTTTCGACTGTGCTCAACATGACAGCGATTTTTAGAATTTTTACACTTTGTTTAATTACAAATCTTTTTCAACAATTCAGTAGCTTCAACTTTAGTTTCAATTGCGGCTTTTACAGCAATTTTGGTGCCAGATTCAATATCAAATTTTCCTATTTGCAATGTTTCAAAAAGTTCACTTCCATCATAATCCAAAATCATGGTTTTTAAATTTAACAAACCATTTTCAAGCCAAGCATAAACCCCAACTGGCGTGGCACAAGAAGCTCCAAGTTCTTTTAAAAATACTCTTTCGGTTTCTAAACAAATTTGGCTTTTTTCATCATTAATTTGTTTAATGATGTTTGAAATATTCTCATCATTTTTTCTGATTTGTATAGCCAAAGATCCTTGCCCACCAGAGGGTAACATAGTTTCTACGGCAATTATTTCTTTAATAGAATTCTCTTTCGATAATCTTTGCAAGCCACATAAAGCAAGAATTGAAGCATCAACATCATTTTTATCAATTTTATTTAAGCGCGTATCAACATTGCCACGAAAATTAACAATTTTTAAATCAGGGCGTAAGCGCAATAAAATTGCCTTACGGCGCGCCGAAGAAGTGCCTACAATTGCGCCTTGAGGCAATTCTTTTAATGAGTTGAATTTTTTAGAAATTAAACAATCGCGTGCATCAAATCTTTTAGTGAAAGCGCCAATTTTAGTATCATCGTGAAGTAATGGCGGAACATCTTTTGCTGAATGAATGGCGATATCAATTTTATTTTGAATTAAAGCTTCTTCTAATTCTTTAATAAAAAGACCTTTACCACCAATATCAGCAAGGTTACGATCTTGTATTTTGTCGCCAGAAGTTGTGATTGGAACAATTTCTATTTGATCTTCATAAAATTGATTTTGTGCTAATAGTAAGTTTTTTACTTCCAAAGATTGAGCCATTGCAAGATTACTTGCTCTGGTACCAATTCTAATTTTTAAGGAAGTTGAAGACATCTATTGAGGGAGCTGTATTATGTAAAAAAGGCGACCATAAGGTCACCTTAAGCAAACTAAAAGTTTGCATAAATTCAATAAGAATTAGTGGGCGAAATTAATCGAAGCTAACCTTGTCTAGCTTTGAAGCGAGGATTAGTTTTGTTAATCACATAAAGACGACCTTTTCTGCGTACAATTTTGCAATCTTTATGTCTTTTTTTAGCAGACTTTAACGAGTTATAAATTTTCATCTGATCTCCAGTAAAAATAAAAATCTTTCAAGGCTATTAACTCCAAGAGGCTGTAATGCCACGAAGGTTTTAGCGGAAATTTATTTAAGTTTTTATTAAAATGCTTGAGGTTTTTTAGGACTTCTAAGAAGGTGGTGCATGTTACTTAAGGTGATTTATTTGTCAATATTGTCGTTATCATTGTTGATAAAAACCTCAATATGGGCTTTGCCAAGACCATGCTTAGCGATGTTGGGAATTAATTTAATAATAACCTGCTTGGTTCGGTTGGGGTTAATTTTTGATATTTGATGTAAATTATCTTCAATTTTATTGATTAAATCTTGGTTAGAACCATTGCCAGAGCTATTGGCAATTTTCTGCAATAACTTTATTGAATTGCTGACAACCTTTATCGTATCAGAATCACTATCATCTTCATCAACTCTGATTTTAACTTTTTCATTTTGATTTAAGTCAATTATATTGTCGATAAACTCAAGTAAATTATGGGATAAATCGATTATTCCATTATTTAAATTTAAGCTTTTTTTAATTAAATTTTGCTCTTCTTTTTCTTGAGTAGAATTCATAACTTGTTTTTCTAAGTTATCTTTTATTTTTGCGGCGCAATCTTGCGTTTTAATTACGAAATTCTTGAATTCTTTAGCAGAATATAAGGCGAATTCATTTTTAATATCGTTGGTATTTTCAACCAATCTTTTCAAAGCTAGAATTTTTTGCTTTTGTTCTTTTTCTCTTTTGTAAATAAAAGCTAATAAAAAAGAGGCGGTAAAAAATAGTAACAATATCTCTACAGATCTTGATATAAAGGCCATCCATAATTCATTGGCAATTTCTCTTTCATCATATTTTAAAATTAAATAGTAAGAAGAGCTTTTGATTTTTCTTACTACAATTCCATGTCTATTTTTGAAAAAAGAAATATCAGAAATGCTAACTTTTTCATTGTCATATCTTAATTTTTCTAACATTGATTTGATCAAAGAGTTTTCAACAAGACTTCCGCTCAATAGTCCAAATGATAAGCCATATCCGTATAAAATTGTTTTACCATTTTGATCGACTAACTCAAATCCTACATTCTTATTTTGTAAGGCTTTGTTAAGAGATCTTGCTAGCGCATTTATTTCAAATCCTATTGTTAAAGCCCCAAGATATTTGCCATCTTTATCGACAACGCCAACTCCACCAGGTATCATCCATTTTTTACTTGTTGACCCTAAAACAAGGCTTCCTAAATGGAATTCTTGTGGTCTTTCCACGGTAAGTGGAATGTAATCGCGACTAGATAAATCAAAGGGCTTTTTCATAATACCATACTCGGCATCTACAACGATTTGATGATGGGAATTTGCCCAAGAAAAAATTGTCCATGAAAAAGCGTTGCTTAAATCAGGGCTGGTTTTAAATTTTTCCAGAATTTGATTTATATATTTTTTATTACCAGGATCTTTGGCGATTTGCGAATTCATATTTTTAATGATGGCAAATGTGTGATCAATGCTATCAATCAAGCTACTCTCAACCCTAACACCTTGCATTTCTAAGGTGTTTTGAATTCTATATTTTTCAATATCAACAAGATTAACAAAAAACCAAATTATCAGGAAGGCGATGGAGGTGCAAATGGTAGCGAATATTATTGGAGTGCCTTCAAAGAGGATAAGGAAAATTCTAATGAACTGCCATTTTTTTCGAATTGTCACTTTGTTAATGCAAAATCAACTTTAGTATTTTGGGTTTTGTTCATGTTTTCCCACTACATTGATGAGGTAAGATATGTTGCGGGTTGTCTGTAGGTTTATATGGTTATTGGTGATAATTTTAATAAGCAAATATAAATTATCTATCAACTTCTCCAAACACAATGTCTTGAGTTGAAATGATAGTTACTACATCCGCTAACATGTGACCTTTAACCATAAAATCTAAAGCTTGTAAATGGGCAAACCCTGGCGCGCGGACGCGGCATCTGTGTGGTTTGTTGCCGCCAGTGGAAATAATGTAAACACCAAATTCACCTTTAGGAGCTTCAACGCAGCCGTAAGATTCACCAGCTGGAACATGATAACCTTCAGTGAAAAGTTTAAAATGATTAATCATCGCTTCCATTGAATGTTTCATCTCAGCTCTTTTTGGTGGGGCAATTTTAGTGTCAGAAGTCATGATTTCACCTTCTGGCATTTTTTCTAAACATTGCTTGATGATTTTGATGGATTCACGCATTTCGGCAACGCGAATTAAATAACGATCATAAGAATCACCATTCTTGCCAACAGGAATATCAAAATCTAATTCAGCGTAAATTTCATAAGGTTGAGATTTTCGTAAATCCCAAGCGATTCCCGAACCGCGAATCATTGGACCAGAAAAGCCCCAAGATAAAGCCTCTTCTTTTGTAACCACGCCAATTCCAACCATGCGTTGTTTGAAAATGCGGTTGTCAGTTAAAAGAGTTTCTAAATCGTCAACATATTTGATAAAATTATTGGCGAAATCAGATATTTCTTCAAGCAAGCCTGCGGGTAAATCTTGGTGAACCCCACCTGGGCGAATGTAAGCTGAGTGCATTCTGGAGCCAGAAACTTTTTCATAAAATCCCATCATTTTTTCGCGTTCTTCAAACATCCAAAGCAATGGAGTCATGGCGCCAACATCCAAAGCTTGAGTGGTTACAGCCATGATGTGATTTAGAATTCTGGTAATTTCAGAAAATAAAACACGAATATATTGTGCGCGCAGTGGCACTTCGCAGCCTAAAAGTTTTTCTACAGTTAAGGCGTAAGCATGTTCCTGACACATTGGTGAAACATAATCCAAGCGATCAAAATAAGGAATGGCTTGAGTGTAAGTTTTATATTCAATTAATTTTTCAGTACCGCGATGAAGTAAGCCAATATGAGGATCGGCGTGAGTAATAACTTCACCATCCATTTCTAAAACTAAGCGCAGCACGCCGTGAGCGGCAGGATGTTGTGGACCAAAGTTAATGGTCATGTTTTTGAGAGCGGTTTGAGAGGTCATTTTTGAAAAAATTTGTAACTGAGTATAAATAGATTGAGGGCATTTTTAAATGTTTGCGATAAAAAAACAAATTAAATTTAAATCACCCGTCTCAATCGCTACGCGATTGATCCACCCTCTTTTTCAAAGAGGGCTAAAAGCTGCAAAGCCCTCTTTGAAAAAGAGGGTGGATCAAAGCCTTTAGGCTTTGAGACGGGTGATTTATGACGGAATTGAATAATTAAATTTATTGAACCAAAACACCAGCAGCGGTAATTCTACTTTCACAACCAAGTATCAAAGGCATGATATTTTTAGAATGTCCTAAGCATCTTGATTTTTCTGCAAAAACAGGAATTTTTAAATTATTTTTATCAATTCTTTCAACAAATTTCTCAATTGCTAACTTGATATTTTTAGCCTTTGGAGTGCCGTGTGGATTGGCTTCTAAAAAATTTCCCAACAATATTGCTTGAGGATATTTTTTTTGTTCAATCATGATTGTAATAATTTGATTGAAATAGCGATCAAGCCTCTCACCATCTTCTCCTTCGTCTTCTAGAAATAAAATTTTATTCTTCCAATCAATTTGATTTTTAGTGCCAAAATTGCCAGCTAAAACGCTGATACAGCCACCAGTAATTTCGGCATTTATTGAAGTTTTTGTGAAATTATTTAAAGGCTCTAATTTATATTTTAATTCTTTAGTTTTGCCAAAAATCAAATCCAAAATTGCTTTTTCAGATTTTTTAGAAACTTTATTCAAAACAATTTGAGACAACATTGGCGCGCAAATTACTTGCCAATTCCACTCTTGTTGCAAAAAAGTTGTCACTGAAACCAAATCGCTAAAACCAATAAAAATTTTCTGATTTTTTGGTTTTTTCATTTTTTGTAAAAATGGCAAAAGATCTGCGCTGCCATATCCACCTCGTGCGCACCAAATTATTTTTGATTCAGAATTTTCAATAGAATTTTTTAATTGTTGAAATCTTTGTTCTGCTTCAAAAGAAGGAAATTCGTGAGAGACTGGTTTTTTTAAAGTTAATTTTTCTTCTAAAAATATTCTGGGTAATAAACCAATTTTTTTAACGAATTTTTTAATTTCGGCAATTTCATCTTTAGTGCAAGCGGTTGCAGGTGAAATTATATCAACAACATCGCCGAGCTTTAAAGCCTTGAGATTCATAAGAGTTAACAAGATTTTTGATTTACATAAATAAATTGTAAGAATAAGATAGTTACGCACCAAAAAACCAAATTTCCAATTAAAATTTTTTAAAAAAATATGACGAAAGAAAAAGTCATCATCTTTGACACAACTTTGCGCGATGGCGAACAGGCTCCAGGAGCTACGATGAATATGGAAGAAAAATTACTGATTGCCAAAACTCTGGAAAAAATGGGCGTGGATGTTATTGAGGCTGGATTTCCTGCTGCTTCAAATGGTGATTTTGAAGCTGTGAATAGAATTGCGAAAAATATTAAAAATTCTGTAATTTGCGGTTTAGCGCGTGCTAAAAAATCTGATATTGAAAGAACCGCTGAAAGCTTGAAACCAGCTGCAAAGCCAAGAATTCACACCTTTCTTGCTACTAGTAAAATCCACATGCAATTTAAGTTGAAAATGGATGAGGCACAAGTTTTGAGTGCTATTACCGAAAGCGTTTCTTTGGCTCGTAGTTTGTGTCCAGAAGTTGATTGGTCGCCAGAAGATGCCACTCGTTCTGATCATGATTTTTTATTTAAAGCCATTGAAACTGCAATTAAAGCGGGCGCGAATACCATTAACATTCCTGACACTGTTGGCTATACAACTCCTGAAGAATATTTTGCTTTGATTTCGGCAATTAAAAACAATGTAGCAAATATTGATAAAGCCATAATTTCAGCTCATTGTCACAATGATTTGGGAATGGCGGTGGCAAATTCTTTAGCGGCAATGCAAGCAGGCGCAAGACAAATTGAATGTACAATTAACGGAATTGGCGAAAGGGCAGGTAATGCTGCTTTGGAAGAAATTGTTATGGCGATTAAAACTCGTGGCGATTTTTACAAAGTTGAGACTGGCGTTGATACCACAATGATAACTCGGATTTCAAAGTTAGTTTCCAGCATCACAAGCTTTCCGGTGCAATATAATAAAGCTATTGTTGGCGCCAATGCTTTTGCTCATGAAAGTGGAATTCACCAAGATGGAGTTTTGAAAAATCGTGAGACCTACGAAATCATGACGCCAGAATCCGTGGGTTTAGAAAAATCTTCTTTGACTTTGGGGAAACTTTCTGGACGCGCAGCTTTCAAAGATCGTTTAAGAGAAATTGGCTATGATTTAAGCGAAGAAATACTTGCTGAATCTTTCAAAAAATTCAAAGAATTAGCTGATAAAAAGAAAGAAATTCTTGATGAAGATATTATTTCATTAGTTGATGATTCAATAACTAATCCGAAGTCACGCTATCAGCTAATCGATTTAAATGTTAAATGTGGCACTTCTGATGCGGCGGAAGTTGTTATAAAAATAAAAATTGACAATGATGAGCATGTTGCTAATTTTTCCTCCAAAGATGGACCTGTCGATGCAATTTTTAATGCTATCAAGGCTTTAATACCGCACAAGGCTACTCTAGAGTTATATCAAGTTCATGCAGTAACAGAAGGGACAGATGCTCAAGCAACTGCAACTGTAAGGTTAAAACAAAATAATAGAACTTTTAGCGCTAACGGCTCAAATACTGATGTTTTGGTTGCGTCGGCCTTGGCCTACATAAATAGTTTGAATAAATTAAATTAAATTTCCTTGGAGGAATATGTTTTCAAAGTTTTTTTCATTTTCATCAAAAGACATCGCAATTGATCTTGGTACAGCAAATACGCTGGTTTATGTGCGTAATCAAGGTGTGGTTTTAAATGAGCCATCGGTTGTTGCTTTGATTAATGAAAATGGCAAAACCATTCCATGCGCTTTCGGCGCTACTGCTAAAATGATGTTGGGCAGAACTCCTGCAAAAATTGACGCAATTCGTCCTTTAAAAGATGGTGTTATCGCTGATTTCAAAATTGCTGCTGAAATGATTAAACATTTCATCCGCGAAGTTAATCAAACCAGAAGTTGGCTCGGTCCTTTGGTTATTATTTGTGTTCCTTCTGGTTCAACCCCAGTTGAAAGAAGAGCTATTCAAGATGCTGCAGAAGGTGCAGGTGCAAATGAAGTTTATTTGATTGAAGAGCCAATGGCTGCTGCGATTGGCGCTAATCTTCCTGTTACCGAGCCTACAGGTTCAATGATTGTCGATATTGGTGGCGGTACAACTGAAGTTGGCATTCTTTCTCTTGGTGGTATTGTTTATTCAAGATCTGTAAGAGTTGGTGGTGATAAAATGGATGATGCAATTATTTCTTACATCAGAAGATATCATAATTTATTAATTG
>Ga0214921_10000522_pt1 | contig 71883 bp, 73 predicted proteins | sample LL1505_MetaG_FD_177992 | JGI IMG/M metagenome (GOLD analysis project Ga0214921, IMG submission 177992) | Freshwater microbial communities from Lake Lanier, Atlanta, Georgia, United States - LL-1505 | ecosystem: Environmental > Aquatic > Freshwater > Lake | place: USA: Georgia | collected... | reverse complement strand
AGACTCCAAAAATTGGGTCACCTCAAGCAGAGCCTCTTGGGGGCGCTCTTCTTGCATCAAATGACCCTGCTTGGGCAGCACCACCGTTTTGTATTGGGGTAATACCAGCTCATAGCGCTTGGCGTTGTCGCTGGGAATCATTTGGTCTGCTTGGCCCCATAAAAGCAGGGTGGGTGCGGTGATGCGCTTCAAACGCTCAGCTGGATCTGTGTTGATGGTTTGGTTGGCTCTATCGGTGATGGCTTGCCGAACACCGGGGGCCCTGAGCATGTCAAAGTAGCGGTTGAGCAAATCTTCTTGTAACTCTTGGGCATCAAAAAAGGCCGGCTCAATGGACTTTTTGACCATGAACTTAGGCAAGCAGTATTTGATGACGCTCATGAATGATGGCATAGCGTAGGGTTTAAATCCAAACTCTTCAGGGTTGGAATAGCCGTCTGGTGCCATCAAAACCAATCTGTTCACCCGCTCAGGATAGGCGGCCGCAAAGTTCCAAGCGATTTTTCCGCCCATGGAATGGCCCAACAAAGAAAACTTGGCAAGACCCAGGTGGTCTACAAAACGAGCTATAGCTTGAACATCATCAAGGTCGGCGTATTTTTGGTCGGGGCTTGGGCCCGTTAAGCCAAACCCGGGTAAATCGAGGCGGATGACTCTGAACTTGCTTTCAAGCGTATGGGCCCACACGTCCCAGGTTTGAAGGCTGGAGCCAAAACCATGCAACAGCAAAAGCACTGGGGCGTCTTTGGGCCCGGTGTCCTGGTAGTGGATGCGCAGCCCCTGCACCACCACAAAATGACTGTTGGGTGTGGCGTACTTCTTCTCAAGAAAATTTCTATCCAAATCGGGCGTCCAAAGCCCCGCCATAGCGCCCGCCAACACAAGCGCAAAGACACCCATAGAAGTGAACATCAATGCATACCCATTGTGATGTTGGTGAACTTAAGACCGGCGGGGCATTCTAAAAGGCAGCATGGCCTGCACCACCGGTAATACCAGCCGCCCCGTGTGCAGCGTTTCATGAAAGCTCACCACGGGCTCGCCCAACAAACGGCTTTGAATGACCGAGCGCTGGTAAAAAGGGGCATCTTCCAATTGGTGCTGCACCTTGACGGGGCCCTCTGAACGCATTCGGCGGGCCATGCCCCAAGCGGTTCTGGGCAGGATTTGCCGAGGTGGGGCGTCAAATGAAAGTACCTGCCCATCTGGGCAAAACTTCAATGCCAGCAAATGGTCGGCACCTTGATGTGCTTGTACGTCATACAACACCGCCACGCTGCCATCTTGCAGCACACTGCGTGACCAGTCCCACTCTTTAAAGGGCAGGTCTATGGGCTCTGTCCCTTCGTTCGAATCCAAATACCCTTGTCCCGACCAAGACTGCTGTGGCTGCTGCAATTGCACCTCGACCCGCGCATGAGGTGCAATGGGTCCCCAGTGGTGGCGGGCTTGAGCATCCAAGGGTGTGCTGAAGTCAAACAACTGTGTGGGGAAAACGCTGACGCGCCCCTTTATGGGCCTGGGCCAGGGTACAGCCGTTTCGTTGATATGAATATGCAGCGCTTGCCCATCCCACTCCAATTGGCTGGGCCCAATGACAAACCGATCTGCCGTACGGTGGGAGTGTGAGGCCCCTCGTTCGGTCATGGCCCAACGGGGAGCTGCTTTGCTGTAGAGCGCCACATTCAAACAGCAGTAGTGTTCAGGATCGACCACTTGGGGTGGACGCGTCGTGCGGCGCGCCCAGGCGTAATAGGGTGAAAACACACTCCCCACAAAGGCAATGATGGTCAGGCCCCATTGGCCATCATCACTTAGGGCGTCGAGGTACCACCATAAGTAGCCACCGGATGGAACCGCTTGGTCGAACTGCGGTCGGCCACCAGGGCCTCGGCCGCCATGCGTCCCGAGAGCGCGGCCATCGGCACGCCCGGCCCCGGATGAATGCTCCCTCCCGCCAGATAGAGCCCCTTCAGGGCGCTGCGCGCCAAGGGACGTGCAAAGGCTGCCATCCAACTGTGAGTGGCTTGGCCATACAGCGCGCCGCCCGTGGCCGGAAACAGCTTGTGAAATTGTGCTGGTGTGGTGCATACCGTGTCTTGCGGGCTGAAATGCAGCTTGAGGCCACAACGTTGAAGTAAGGAAAGACTTTGCTGTTGACATGCTTGTATCGCCTCTTGACTTAAGGTGTGGGTATCGCCCACAGCGGGCGCATTGACCAAACACAGCAAACGCTCAGGACCATGGGGCACCGAATGGGCGCCACGGTCTTGTGCACATATGTAAACCGTGGGTTTGCTGGGCAACTGATGGGCTTTGAAAATATCGCCAAATTCGCTGTAGTAATGGTGACTTTGCTGAAAAAAAACATTGTGCCGATCCAATTCAAACCCCTCGGTAGGGATGAAGCTGGACCAAGTGATGGCAGACAAAGAGCGCTCGGGCGCTTGGGCAGACACTGCGGTAACCGCCTCGGTACCCATAAGGCCTTGACGCAGCGCAGCAGCATCGCCATTGAACACCACCCGGTCGGTGGACAAACGGCGACTGGTTTCAGACGATTGCCCTAAGGTGGAATGCACCTGTACGGCAACGACCTTGCCACCTTGCACTTCAATGCGTTCGCAGCGGGTGTTGAAACAAAACTCTACCCCTTTGGCCAACGCGTTGCCCATCAAGTTGCGGGCAATGGCATGCATACCCCCTTTGACCGACCACACTCCGTCCATTTCGACTTGGGCAATCAACATCAAGGTGGCGGGTGCCTCCCATGGCGATGAGCCGCAGTAGGTGGCGTATCGAGCAAACAACTGGCGCAGTTTGGGGTCAGAAAATTGCTTGCCTAGGCTGTCCCACAAACTTTTAAACAACCCGATTTTTCTGAGTACCCCCACACCTTTAAAGCCCAGCGATCGGGTCAGGTTGAAAGAGCTGGGTTGGGCGCTGCCCATGTAGGTGTGTTCAAGCGTGTCAAACAACTCTTTAATCAAAACGGCAAACTTTTCATAGCGCTGGGCTTCTGCGGCACCTGCAAACTCGGAAACGGCATGCACTGTGCGCTCATGATCTGCAAACAGGTCGAGCTTGGAGCCATCCTCCCAAGCGTGGCGGGCAATCACGTCCAAACGATGCAGCTCAAGCTCGGCTGAAAAGTTCAAGCCCACTCGGTCATAAATGTCTTCAAAAATATGCCTCATGGTGAATACAGTAGGCCCGCTGTCAATGGCAGCGCCGAGCACTTGAAGCTGCCGAATCTTGCCCCCAGGTTTTTCGCACGCTTCGATCACCGTAACCTTGAAACCCGCATCGGCCAGCAACAGAGCACTGACCAAACCGGCCATACCTGCGCCCACAACTACCACGTGTTCGTCAGTCATGAGAGATTGGAGCGGCACTGAAAGCATATTGACGTTGCTGCCACTGACCATGAAGTTCCAAGACCCGCATGCGTGTGAACATGGACTCAGAAAAAAATGAATGACGGTGTGCGGCCTCTATGGCGCGCTGGTGTGCCCCCCGCCTTGCATAAAGGTGCATGGCCTCCCAATTGCGCCAGACGCTGAAGGTGCATTGCCTCACCAAGGGTGCTTCGCCTAAACCCATGGCCAGTTCGCAACCATCTGCTTGTGGCAATTGATCTTGAGCCGCCGGTGCGTACTTCCAAAAGGCCATCGCACTGGCGGGGCGAATGCTGGCGCGGGTTAAAGCGGCAACCAAGTTGGGGGTTTCCGGCGCCTCCAATCCATAAGCACCCTCAAGGCAGGCTTCTGGGGTCGTGACCCAAGGCAGTGTGTCCCATTCGCCACGAGAGCTTTGCACAGACATCAGAGCCTGGCAGCAACTATGTGCATGCTCGCGGTAAGCGCACACCAATTCGCTGTTTAAAAAATCGCGGGCGTGGCTTAAATTGTCGAGTACCGCAATAAGCCCTTGATGACTCGAACTCGGCCTGAGGCTGAACCCCCCCTCGTGTCCACTGCCCATGACTTTGGCAAACACCATGCCGGCCTGGCCTTTGAGGACGCTAGGGCCTTTGACCAGTCTGCTCCAGCCCCAAGCACGATGCTGCGGTTTAAAGTCCACCAAAACTGCCACGACCACCCCTTGCACGGGGGTAGCGGGCGATTCAATGGAGGGCAAGACTCAACTCATCTTTTGGCAACAACATCACGTTTGGCCGAAGACTTCAAAAGCTCAGGAAAGTCCTTGGCCATTTGGGCACCATTTAGAGGTTTGTAAGCGCCTTGGTGACAGGTACCACAATTGATTTTGGCGGTATCGCCTAATGGCCCCAACCGCTCTGCAGGGAAGGTAGGCTGCAAGGGCTCCATATAGTCGTTGTTCAGGTCTCGCGCCATACGAATGCCATGCCAAGCCTTAACCCTTTGTGGCGGATTACCCGCCCAGCTCGAAAAAGAGTTGGTGTTATGGCAATACGTGCAGTTCACCCCCAATGATGAGGACATGTGGGTCATGAGGCTGTAGGTCCACTCGGCTTGCTTGATGGAGTGGCGGTTGTTGTTGGGCAAAGCCGTAGTGCCGGACACCCGAATATCCAAGTCGCCAAGCAAAAATGGCGTGAAGGGGTCAGAGGGCAACGATGCCAGCTTGACACTTTCGGCAGCCAAGTTTTGACCCGCACGCTCGCCAATGAAGTCTGCGCCGCGGTGCTGGTCTGGCTCTTTGAACCAAACTTGTGCAGGCACAGGTTGACCGCGGTGACAGCTGTAGCACGTGACACCGGTTTGAGCCACGTGCGGCTGCCAGTCAGCGTTGATGTGCTGCGTCATTTGAATCATGCGCCGCGCCACCACTTTGGTGTACTTGCTGTCTTCAGCAAAGTTGGCGGGGTTGTGGCAGTAGGTACACCCTTCGTTGGGCGCCACCCAACTGGTAATGGCCACCATATGGCGCGCAAACTGCGAAACGCTCAAGTCGCCTAAGACCTGAACGTTTTTATAGACCTTGCCTGCCAAAGGGCCATCGCCAGGGGCTTGCGGCAAGGAGACCGGTGCGGTGTGAATGTCTTGGCTCGCCTCTACCGTGCGAGGGTTGTAGACCTGAACCATCCCGGTTCCCCTATAGCCGTGTTGCACGGACTCCATGGGAGGTCGTTCGCAGCCCGACAACAGCATGACAGCAGAGACGGCCAGAACAGCCAGTACGCCACTTGAGGCCTTAAGGCCTTGAAAAGGTTTCATGGTTTCACTCCAGTCATCAGGGCGGGATCCACTACAGCAGGAAATACAGCGGGGTAAGCGGGCGCGACGCCATGCTTGACAGCCCACAGGTACCAGTTGTCTACCACCGTGCCGGTGAGCAGAATACCTATGCCACCTGTTAAGGGACACAGCACCGCGAACCACCATGCCCAACGGTGAATGGATTCCATGGTGGCGTTAAAGCCCATGGTCCAACGCCAAAACAATGCCGCGCGCTCAGAGGCGGTACCACGGTCGACAATCTGTTCAATTTCACGCTCACCACCGTATTTGGTGACCGCCAAAATGGTGGCGCCGTGCATGGCAAACAACAACGCAGAGCCATACAAAAACACAATGGATAAGGCATGGAAGGGGTTGTAGAACAAGTTGCCGTAGCGCAATGAAAAGGCTGCGGTCCAGTCCAGATGAGGGAAGATGCCGTATGGAACGGCCTCAGACCATGAGCCCATCAAGATGGGGCGAAACAAGCCCAACACCAGCATGAGCCAAATAGCAGCCGCAAAGGCCCAAGCCACATGCGTACCCATTCCCAATTCACGGGCTCTGCGGTACACCCGCGCCCACCAGAAAAATACAGAAGCGGTAAAGAAGAAACCCGTCAGCAAAAACCATCCCCCCTGGTTCATAGGCGGAATGCTCAAGCCATAAGCAGGGGCAGGCGGTTCTAAAGCCAACCAGAACAATTGGCGAACAAATTGAATCGGGTTCCAATCGACCGAGGCCAACATGTTCATGCCGATGATGGTGAAGGCAAACACGCCACAGATCAAAGACGCTAAACCCAAGCCTCCCAAGTAAATAGGCCCCAGCTGTGCATTACCGAGACGACCAAACAAATGGATTAAGAAAGGCTTACCGCTGCGGGGACTGTTGCCATGTCCAAGCTCGACGCCATGCTGCACAGGGCCGGTCGCCTGCACAACCGTGAAGATGTTTTGATATTCAGCCATAGGAGTCTCCTGTCTTATTTCCAAATGGGCATGTTGAGCCACCAGCCCCACCACTCAGGCCAACCACGGGTCCAGAAAGGACCGCTGATGACGATGCACAAGGCACTGAACAAAACGGCGGCCAAGGCCAAGAACAATCCCAAACGGTGAATGCCCAAAGTGCCCACGGAGTAGCCGATGATGTCTCGGAAGAAGGTGTCTTCATGCTCAGGGGTTCTAACGGTATGACCTGGTGCCGGGTTGGTGGAAGACAGCACCAAGGCACCGTGCAGGGATAAGGCTAAAGTGGTGGTGAAGAAAAAGGTCACCGCCAGCATGTGGGCGGGGTTGTAATGAAAGTGCAGGTATTGGTAGCCTACGTTGGACACCCAATCCAAGTGACTGAAGATGCCGTATGGGAAACCATGCCCCCATGCACCCATGAGCACGGGACGTACCACCACCAAGGTAACGTAAGCCAATATGGCGACAGCGAAAGCTGCGGGCACATGAAAGCCCATACCTAATTTGCGGCAGATTTCAACCTCTCGGAGCATCCACGACCCAAAGGCGCCAATGGCACACACCGTGATAAGCTGCCATAGACCGCCTTCCATTAGGGGGGCAAAGCGCAAACCGTAGGACAGGTCGGGCGGCGCAATACTGATTTGCCACAGATTCCAAGTGGGCCCCTGAGAGGCGCCCCACAAAATCATGGCAGTTCCTAAGAACGAGAAAAATAAAGTGGTGACGCCGAAAAATCCGACGTAAAAAGGGCCGACCCAAAAATCAAAAAGGTCACCGCCTAACAAAGTGCCGCCTCGCACTCTGTACTTCTTTTCAAAATTTAGCATGGCCATATGGGCACCCTCCAGCTGCTTGCTGTGAAACGAATAGAGATGAAATTAAAAAAACAGGCAAACAGCTTCATGGTGTGAACCAATCCCCTGTTTGCCAAGCTTCATCAATGCCTCAATTAAGACTTTGATGCAGGTGTTGCAGCTGGCAACGGTGCGTTTTGAGACACTGCAGCAGCAGGTTTCTTAGCGCCATCGAGCCAGTTGAACTTGTTGGTGCTTAGCAGAATGAGGTGAATCATGGCTGCCAGACCAAATAGAAAAATACCTTGAACTACCATGGCCCGTAACGGGTCATAAAGTCTCCAAATGCGCCACATATTAATGACTCCTAAATGAGATAAGACATGAAGGTGTGCACAGACGTACTCACACCGGACACCAAACTTTTGGCGTTTTCTGCGCCGGGCAACATCGTTCTCCAGTGCATGCCAATTGCAGAGGCTGCAACGGCAAACAACCATAGAAAGACAAATGCCAGAACGAAGATCGTCCAAAACGCATATGTCTCATCTGCACGCAGATGAACATCTGTATCAGTATTCGTGTAAGACATGCTGTTTACTCCTTCAAACTTCGACTAACAACTTAGAACCAGGGACGCCATGCCCACACCAGGATGTGGGCTATCACTGCAACAGCTGTGAAACCAACAAGGCCCTGCATGTAGTACTGGTGGAACTCCTGGGCTTCATCGTCCGTCAACCCGGATATAGAGGACCGATTCGACATACGAGTACTCCTTCACTAAACGGCCTTGCGGCCAACGATGCGCACAACCCGCGCAACCTGGGTATCCGCAGCGCCATGCCACGACATTCTGTAAATCAAGCGGTCACTCCCATGCCCAACTCGCGACCTGCGCTTTGAACATGCTCAGTAGCCACTTCTTCCGAACCCGCTTCACGCGCGCGGCGCTCGGCCTGATCTCGCAAGCGCTTGGCGGCGGATATTTGCACCAGCACGGGCTGTGCCGCCACCAACTCACGCATGAGGTGTTGTGCCTCGGTATGCCAAGCCGCGTTGCCAGAAGACACACCCGAAACACCACGTGCATGAGTGGCTTCGACCTTGTCCATTTCGGTGCCCAGCGGCAGGATGTGAAACAAGGCATCAAACAGGGCGTTGCAGACCTCTTGCACCAAATACGTAGCCCCGCTGTATCCCATAAACGGGGTGCCGGTATGGCGACGTATCACGGCTCCTGGAAACGAGGCCGGAATAAATGCAGACCGCATAGGACCCGCACTAGACATTTCGCTCAGATACATGCGCTCGTTAAAGCTCCCAAACATGATGAGTGGCGTCTTGGTGTGACAGAGTTCTCTGACTTGTTCGTTATGGGTTTTGACCCCGGCTGATCGACCGACTGCAAAGCGGCAAGGCAAGCCCATTTCCACCTCTAGGAAATGGCGTATGCCACGGCTGTAGGTTTCGGTGGCCACCACCGCGAAGCTGGCAGTAGTGAAAAAGTCCTGGGTGACAGAGCGCCACAAGTCCCACAAGGGCTTGAGCGTGGTGTGACGTTCGCGCTCAATAAAGGGTTCAGGGTCCAGGCCCAACAACTCGCCCAACTTGCGTAAAAACAAGGTGGTGCTGTGCAAGCCTATGGGGGCTTGCAAATACGGACGCTCTAGCGCCTCACACAGCATGCGGCCAAATTCCCGGTACATGCATATGTTGACATCTGCTTCCACCAAGCGTGACACATCGGCCACATGGCTGCCCAAAGGAAACACCATATTGACTTCTGCGCCAATGCCTTGAACCAAGCGGCGAATTTCAGCCAAGTCACTGGGCGAATTGAAGGTGCCGTAGCAAGGTCCAATGATGTTGACGCGTGGCTTTTCGCCGGAAGCGCGCTCGCTGGCAGGCTTGCGAACAGGCACTTTACGCAAACCGTATTCGCTCCAAAGCCAAAACATGGCGCGGTTGGCACACTGCCATTGGTCTTCGTCAATCGTGCGTGGTAAAAAGCGCTGAATGTTGGTGCCCTCAGGCGTGACGCCACCGCCAATCATTTCAGCAATAGAGCCCGTGACCACCACCGCAGGCAGGTCTGGGTCTAACGTGGCGTGAGCGCGCTTCATGGCGCCTTCAGTGCCTTCACGGCCAAGCTGCTCTTCGGCCAAGCCCGTGACCACAATGGGAAGCTCATGCGGTGGCAAGCCATCGGTGTAATGCAAGACCGAGGTCACAGGCAGGTTTTCGCATCCCACAGGGCCGTCAATGACCACCTGCATGCCTTTGATGGCAGTGAACACATACACGGCACCCCAGTAACCGCCCGCGCGATCGTGGTCGAGTAGGAAGTTCATCCGCCCATCTCCTCGGCCTTGCGCTTTTTCATGAGGCGCTCAAGCTGGCGACGGGTTTCGGCCTTGAACTCTGGCCGGTCTTGCGGAACCGACTCCCACACACCAGAGGCATAACCCTTGCCCACAGTACCAAAGAAGTCGCTCATGGCATCAAAACGGTGCTGATTGCCCAAGGCCGACTGAATGACCTGAACCAAAGAGCCAGCTCCGGCCACACCCATCAAGGGACGAGCCGAAATCAGGTTGGTGAAATAAAGCGACGGAATCGACAGCTGCTTGGCTTTTTGAACAATCGGAGTGGTGCCAATGGCCAATTGGGGCTTGTATTCGTGCACGGCCTGCATGTCTTGTTCCAGAGACGCACGGAACTGCACCTGAACCCCATGGGCGCGCAACCATTCAGCGTCCAACTGGTTCCAAGGGGTGGCTGGGCATGCAGAGCCCACGTATCGCAAATCGGCACCGCACTCCACCAGCAAGCGACCCACCAACAGCTCGGAACCTTCATAACCGCTGAGGGTGATGCGCCCTTTGATGGGCTTGCTGGCCAACAAGCCTTCCATTTGGGATTTGGCAATATTGCGGGCATGGTCAATTTTGTCTTGGGCAATGCCACTGGCGCTACCGATGGCCTGCAACCATTCTTGAGTTCCGTCCATTCCCACGGGCGCAGAACCCACAATGGGTCGGCCTGCGGCTACAAACTCGCGAATGCTGGCGGTGTAGAAAGGATGAATGGCCGCTACCGTGACACAGTCAAACGCTGCATAAAGTTCACGCCACTCACGGGTGGGTACTGCAGGCCCAACAGCTAGGCCCATGGGTGACAGTAAATTGGCGATGCCAATGGGGTCTGCCGGAAACATTTCACCGAGCAAAGCCACCGTAGGCAACTGGTTCACACCGTTGCGTGGCGCAGCCACAGGACCGCTTTGAATTTCCTTGCGTGCATAACGCAGCATGGCACCGGACAACACGTCCTTGGCTTCTGCATGGGTGGGCACGCCAAATCCGGGGACATCAATACCGATGATGCGTACGCCATTGATTTCTTGGGGCAACAGTTGCAAGGGCACACCGCTGGCCGTGGGCACACACAGATTGATGATGACAATGGCGTCTAGTTTTTTGGGGTCAGCCTGGGCATGCACCGCCTCACGAATGTCCTCAAACAACTTTCCGGTAACCAAGGTTTCAGAGTTGAAAGGCACATAGCCCACGCTGCGGCGCGCACCATAAAAATGCGAGGTGAACGTGAGGCCATACACACAACACGCTGAGCCAGACAAAATGGTTTGGGTGCGGCGCATACGCAAACCCACCCGCAAAGACCCGAAAGCCGGACACATACTTTGGGGTTGGTCATGCGGGCCAGCTGCCTCATTGCGTGGATAGTCTTGCGCGTACTGCTGCAAGATTTCTGATTTACCTGCGGTTTTGGCGGCCGCTACCATGGCTGATGCACCGGCATGGCAACCCATGCCGTCACCTTCTAGGGCAGTGGGTACTGCCAATGATGAGGCCACCGGTGCCTGAGTTTCAGAAACGATAGGAATTGTGCGTGCCATGGCTTCAGGCCTCGTCGTACACCACTTCGAGGCTAGGCTTGACCATGTCGGTACGGCCCACCATATCAAACAGGGTGGCCGGCTCTAAGACCACGTTGCGTCCGGTTATGTCAGAACTGAACAAGCCCAGCAACTGGTCTTGGGTTTGAGGCTTAGGCCTGACGGGCGGCGCTTCGGCCACATTTTTGGCCAACTCCGCAAACAAGAGACCCCACTCGCCATCGGGCTTACCGATGATTTCGTAGCTGGCGCTCTTGCGGCGAATGTCTTCATGTGCAGGAATAGCCGCCAGCACCGGAATGCCTGTGTTGGCTGCAAAGGCTTGCGCCTCGCCGGTGCCGTCGTCTTTGTTGATGACCATGCCCGCCACGCCCACGTTGCCACCCAGCTTGCGGAAGTACTCCACCGCCGAGCACACGTTGTTGGCAACATAAAGAGACTGCAGGTCATTACTACCCACCACAATGACCTTTTGGCACATATCGCGCGCAATGGGCAGGCCAAAGCCGCCGCACACCACATCGCCCAAGAAGTCGAGAAGAACGTAGTCAAAGCCCCAATCGTGGAAACCCAGTTTTTCCAGGGTTTCAAAACCGTGGATGATGCCGCGGCCGCCACAACCCCTACCCACTTCGGGCCCCCCCAGCTCCATGGCAAACACGCCATCGCGCTTGAAGCACACATCGCCAATGCTCACCGCTTGACCTGCCAACTTGAGGCGTGAAGACGTCTCGATGATGGTGGGGCAGGCTTTGCCGCCAAACAACAAGCTGGTGGTGTCGCTTTTGGGGTCGCAACCGATGAGCAGTACTTTTTTACCCTGTTGCGCCATCATGTAGCTCAGATTGGCTAGGGTGAAACTTTTGCCAATGCCCCCCTTGCCATAGATGGCAATGATTTGGGTCTCTTTGGTGACCTCGCCCGTTGCCACGGCTTCGGGCTCCATGGCAGCTTCTTTGCGAAGCGTTTCCACAAATTTCAAGGGTTGCTCAGTAGTCAATGTGTTCATGCGTTTGCACTCCAGTCCAAAATCATCTTCAGGCAATGGGCATCGTTGAATGCCACGTCATACGCACCCTGCGCTTGACTGGGGCTTTTTGTATGAGTGATCAAGCCATCGAGTGAGAGTCGCCCGGTGTGCACCAACTCGGTCACGGCTAACAGGTCAGCACGCCTCCACTCAGCGGCAGTGCGAATTTGGGCTTCGCGCATGAAGGCCGGCGCATAGGCAAAGCTGAGGTCGTTGGTGTAGAAACCCGCCAACACCACCTCTCCCCCGCGTTGCAGCCTCTGAATCAGTTGGTTCAATAAACTGGCATCGCCGCTGACGTCGTAAATGGCCCGATAGTCACGGCGGGAGTCTTCGTCAGGATGGATGACCTGATAACCCTCAGCGCCATGCATGCGTGCGCTTTGTGTTTCCCATACGGTGGGCGGCGGCTCTCCGCTGGCTACGGCCAGGCGGGCCAAAAGTCGCCCCATCACACCGTGCCCGACGATCAGATCAGGGGTGATGCCCGGCGAACCCACACCGCCTTTGGAAACGGCATGGTAGGCCGTGGCCGCCAATGCCAAGAGCACAGCCTTTTCTTTAAGCGACTCTTCAACCTTGACCACTTTGTCTTGGGACACCACCAAATCAGAGGCGGCCCCCCCAAACAGGCTGCGCACCCCTTTGAAACAATTGGCGCCGGGCACAAAAACATAGTCGCCCACTTTGTATTTGCCGTGCGGCAAGGCGTAACTGACCCTACCCACGGTCTCGTATCCGGGCACCAAGGGATAGCCCATACCGGGAAAAGCGGGCATGCTTCCATCCCAGAGCAGGCGCTCGGTCCCTGTGCTGATGCCGCTGTAAGCGACTTCGACTTGAATTTGCCCGTCCTTCAAGAGAGGCAATTCCAGCGCCTGCATGGACAGCTGCTTGGGGTTGTTGAATACGACGGCTTGAGAATTCATCGGTGTATTTTTTAACTTACATTATTAAACGTCAACTTATATTTACATTGATACGTGTTTCCTAGGGTAAACACTTAGATTTCCGTCCTATCAGCACCCTCGCGTGGATAGGCATGGGGTTGAACAGCAACTCCATATGTGTCAAACCACTCTGGGCCATCAGATTCATCAACTCACTCGGGGTGCGCAAGCGTCCAGACCCCATAGCCAACAGGTAGTAATGGAAGTACGCATCCGCCAAGGGGGGCTGGCCAGGCTCTTGAGCCATGGGCTCCGCGATCAAGACCGCACCACCTAAAGGCAAGGCCTCAAATGCCTTGCGCAAAATTTGCAGCACCACCGCGTCCGAATGGTCATGCGCGACCCGAATCAAAGTGATCAAGTCAGCCCCTTTGGGCAGGGGATCGCTCAAGAAACTGCCGGGATAAAAACTGGCTCGGCTCGATAAACCTTGCGCCTGAAGCCCTGCTTGAGCCAACTGAAGCACAGGCGCCAAATCAAACAGCTGAATCTTGAGGTGCCGCTCTTGCTGGGCAAGTTGGCTGATAAAACGTCCCTTACCCGCACCCACATCCAGCACACATTGGTGGTCACTGAAGTTGTAGCTGCTCAAAATTTCACTGACTACAAAGTTTTGCGAGGCATCCATTAAGGCGGAATAGCGTGAAAATGCCTCTTGGCCCTGCGGCACTTGAGCCTGAGACTCTTTGCCGTGCGCATAGGGCCAGTAGTCCGCCATGTCGCCCCGCCAAGCGTCCCGCAAAAAGGCTACCGGATCTTGTAAATCCAAATACAACAGGTGGTTGTGTTCAACCATGGCTCGCACACCCTCGTGCGTCGCCACCGGCACACCCAATGGGCCGAGCCCCACGCGCCCTTGACTGCGGTGCTCCAATAGCCCCAAGGCAATGGCAGAGAGCACCAACCGCTGCAGGCTGGCAGCAGGAATCTCCACTTGATGAGCCAAGTCTTTGACGGTCATGGGCGTCACGCGCAGCAACGCAAACACATTGAGTCGCACACAGCTGATCAGCACTTGGGTGTGCACAAAGCCACCCATGAGGTCGTAGAGTTGCTGGGTCCGCCTGCGGGCGACCCAGCGTGTGAGCGGGTTGCTGATGGCCCAGCGGTACACCGCAGGGTCGGACATCCAGCGCTCTAGGGTGGCGTGGATTTTTTCAAGCCACCCCCAGGAACCGCCGTGCTTTGCTACGGCAGGAGTGAAGTCAAGTTGCTGCACGGGTCCCCTCTGCCTGAATCAGCCGTATTGAAGGTTGCACAGCAGTTTTGCCAGAGGCCTCGATGGCCGCACGGGGTACCAAGCGCTCGGCCTCGAGACGGACCAATTGCTTGAGCATGTCTTTGCACGAGCAAGGAGGCACACTGTCCACCGCCTGCTCAATGAGCTTATTGAAATGCGAAAGCGCCCCTTCTAAACCCAGCTGATGAGCCACGCTAGGCCTATCGTGCAATTGGTCTTGACCAGCGGGCTTGCCCAATTCGGCCGCCTGCATCACCACATCGCGAATGTCATCGGCCACTTGGTAGGCCTCGCCCAGATTGGAGCCCAAGCCAATCCAAGGTCGGGCGTCGCTGGCTGAGGCCAAGGCCCCAGCGCAGGTGGCAGCCACAAACAGCGCCCCAGTTTTGGCTCTTTGGTATTGGCTTAAATCGGCCGTTGGCTCACACTCCCAAGCCTGCCCCGCCACAATGCCGTGCGGCAAGCCTACACCGGCGCAAAGGTTTTGCATCAACCCCACCAAGCGCATTGGGTGCTCAGCACAGGCATTGGCCAACACTTGATAGGCCATGACAATCAGGGCATCACCGGCCAATAAAGCAAGCGGTTCACCATACAGCTTGTGCACTGTGGGGCGGCCACGACGAATATCGGCATCATCAAAAGCGGGCATGTCGTCGTGAACCAAAGACGCACAGTGCATCAACTCCAGCGATACCGCCGCTGCGTCAGATAAGTTAGGTTGATCGTCGCCACAGGCCATGGCCACGCTCAGACAAAGCTGAGGCCGAATGCGTGCCCCGCCTGAAAACACAGCGTGCCGCATGGCCTGCACCAATCGGGGCGGCGCACCTAGACCCACGGCTTGATCAAAATGAACCCGCAAGGCTTTTTCAGCCCGATCCAGAAGACTCATTAAAGTGCTCCATCTAGGCATCCGCTAAAGTCTTGATAAGACTCAAACCGCAATGTCAACATTTATTTACACATTTTGGTGTAAATGTAATTAGATTTGCAGCTTTGTCAACCTAGGATTACCTGAGGAGGCGATTGATGGGAATTTGGATCGAGCTCGGGCTGTTTGTTTTGGTTTTGGCTTTTGGACTTTGGCAGATAAGAGATGTGAAAAAAGAACGCGCCAGGCATCAAAAGAAGTCTGATTGAACGGCTGGTGGTCCAAATGGAACCGGAAGATGAGGTCGATCAGAGCATCAGCTGGTGAGCAATGGCGGCAGCGGTTTTGCCAACGCTGCGGGGTAGGGCTGTGCCTGGCAATGCTGATAAGGGAGGTTGTCGGACAGTCTCGGGCTCCGGGCCCTCAGCGACGACTCGAAGCGACCTGGTTCAGTGGCGTGGTAACCCCCAGGGTGGTGCTATATTTAATCTCGTGTGGTTGAAATTCCTATCCGCTTCTCCCCTAACCAGCCCGGCCTGATGATGCGCCGCATCCTCCATGACCTCGACGCAGCAGAAGCGGGCGGACCCTCACAACGACCCAAGAAGATAGGGTCGAGAACTGATAAATCTCATTAGTTAGGATGTTTGCTTTAGAAACGAACAAAAGTGTTGCTGGGTCTTCTCCTCGGGTGAGTTACATAAAGAAATAAAAAAACACAATCATCTGCATCCGCCTCAAACCATCCGCTCTGGCTATTTGACGACCCGAGGCGTCATAAAGTCTTTCGCCATCGATGCGGCCCATGGGGGAACCGGAGGCGCTGTAAAGACGTTCACCCTCAATGCGGCCGATGGGTCGGCCTGATGCATCGTAGACACGATCCCCATCCATTCGTCCCAGAGGTCTGCCAGATCCGTCATAGACGGTGTAGCCCTCCACGCGCCCGATGGGACGGCCAGAGCTGTCGTAATAACGCTCACCCTCCACACGGCCGATGGGTCTACCGCTGGAGTCGTACATGCGCTGAGCCCATCCTTGGGCTGTGCTCAAAGCCAGCAATATCACCAACGCCAATAGTCTCAACATTTGGAGCTCCACTTTGCTTTCAACCATTCATACACCGCTTGAACCTGCGCTTGGGTCGTGCCCGTTTTAGGGTTACACAGAATAAGCTGTTCGCAGTCTTTAGGGAACTCTAAAACCGCGTCATCCAGAGCCCGCCAAGGCCTGCACCAGGAGTTGCACTTGGGTGAACACCACCGTGGGCTTATTGGCCGAATGGAGCACACCATCAAAGACGATTTTCTCTACCAATAATCACATCGGGCGTATTCACTGGGTCTTAATTCAGTTTGAAAAGACTGGTGGCTTCTAGGTCCAGCACTTCAATATCAATGGCGTTGTGCAACTGCCAGCGCCAACGCAAAATGCCAAGGCTGGGGTTAGTTCGTGAAATACGGGTCTCCAGCACGGTCGCACTCAAGCGCAACACATCTCCGGGTCTTACCGGGTGGAGCCACTTTATGTAAGCCAAGCCTGGGGAGGCATACGACTCTGAACCTGCCAAAAATGTATCGGCCGCCAAGCGCATGGAGATGCAGCAGGTGTGCCAGCCACTGGCAATCAAACCTTCAAACGGTCCTCTTGCCGCCGCTTCAGGGTCGGTATGAAACCACTGTGGATCCCATTTCTTCGCAAAATCCAAAACTTCGATCTCGCTCAACACATAGGGACCAGCAGCAAGTACTTGACCTGTTTGAAAATCAGCAAACTTCATCAGCCACTCCTATTCAAACAGGACGTTGCAACCAAGGGCTGACCCGGTAGCGCTCGCCTCGGTAGCAAGCATCCAATGCATTTAAAACAGCCAAAACGCGGGTACGTCCCATTCGATCCAACCAATCAAAAGGACCCGCAGGGTAATTCACACCCAGCTTCATGGCAGCGTTGGCTCCCTCAGGGGTACAAACACCTTGCAGCACAGCATCGGCGGCTTCATTAACCAGCATGGCTAAGGTACGCGCCACCACCAAACCCGGTGTATCGGATACCCGCACAGGCGCATAGCCCAGTGCGTGCAGCACCGCAGATGCAATTCCTGAAGCAGCCTCACTGCCCGCACAGGCAAACGCTAAGGCACCGTCTGAAACAGCTGGCAGTTCATCAAATACCACCACCTCTTTCAAACCCGCTTCTTTCGCAACTTGCCAAGCAGGTCGACCATCGGTTAGATGCAACTGCAAATCTTCCACCTCGATGCCGATCCAGTTACTGCCAAGGACCCGTGAGTGGGTTTTACTACCAAGGTACCGACTTAGGGCTGATGCTAAACAGTCGGCTACAACACCGCTGCCATGCAGCACCCATTGAGCAGTTGCAGGCAAAGTAAACGTCAGCGAATCATCCAGTGCAGGTGCACCGCCGGGATAGCTATAAAAACCTCGGCCTGTTTTGCGCCCCAACAAACCTCCGTCCACCAACTCACGTTGCACCAAGCTGGGTGTGAAGCGTCGGTCAAAAAAATTAGCTTCAAAAACGGACTGCGTGACCAAAAAATTGGTGTCATGACCAATGAGATCCATCAACTCGCATGGCCCCATGCGAAAACCAGCACCGCGTAACACCAAATCCAATTGTTCAGGACGTGCCGCCTGCTCTTGAAGCAAGGCCAAGCTCTCCGCGTAGAAAGGTCGTGCAATGCGGTTGACGATGAAACCTGGTGTGGAGCGGGCATAAACTGCAGTTTTACCCCATGCGCCAGCTAAATCAAAAATGCTCTGGGCCACTGCGGCATCAGTTTGTAAACCTGATACCACCTCAACCAACTTCATCAATGGCACTGGGTTGAAAAAGTGCATTCCCACCACCCGTGAGGGATACTTCAAACCATTGGCAATTGCGGTCACCGACAGCGATGAGGTATTGGTAGCCAATACGCAATGCTCACCCACCAAAGCCTCTAGTTCTTGAAACAAGCTGCGTTTGACGGAGAGGTTTTCTACAATTGCCTCCACCACAAGGCTCACATGAGCGGCATCACGGAGATGTGTCACGGGCGTGATGCGTGACAAAAGAGTCTGTACAGCTTCTGTCGTCATCTTATTTTTAGCTACTAGCGTAGCCAAGCTTTCAGCAAGTTTGAGTTTGGCTAGTGCGGCGGCTTCGTCACGCGAGTCGTAAACCAACACGTGATGGCCTGATTGCGCAGCAACTTGAGCAATTCCGATGCCCATGATGCCCGCCCCCACCACCAGAACGGGAACTTGGTGTAAGTTGAGTGTGTTCATCGAAATGTCAGTTAGAGTCTCTTTAGGATGGTATCCATTTTGGGGGACGCTTACCCAATAAAATGGCGAGGCCTTCACGAGCCTCTTCTGCACCTCGCACGCGAGCAGTGGTACTTGCAGTCAGCACTTCATCAGACACAGGTGCCAAATTTGGCTTCACTCACCGCAAAGCTGACGTTTTCAGCCACCAAGGCCACATCGCAAGCACAGGTCAAGCCCACGCCACCTCCCAAGTCAAGAAGAACTCTCCACCATCACCTGCCCTGTGCTTGCAGTCTAGGGACTTAATGACGAATACAGCATTTTGGCTCAGATTCGAAATATTCAACACCATGTGCCAAATGGTGAATTGCTGGAACTAGAAGCTTGCGGCCATTCGCCTCACCGTGGTTTGAAGGTCAAGGGTAAGCACCAATGACCATCTCCTCCCGCATCCTCACAATTGATTGAAACTTAAACATTTCAGAATTAAAGCATTTGAATAGGATTTGCCATGAAAATTGTTTGCATCGGAGGAGGACCCGCAGGTCTGTATTTCGGACTGCTGATGAAAAAACTCAATCCGATCCATGACGTCACTGTTGTCGAACGAAATAAACCCTACGACACGTTTGGCTGGGGCGTGGTGTTCTCCGATGCCACCATGGACAATATGCGACTTTGGGATGTGCAAACTGCAAATGAGATCCAAAAAGCCTTCAACCACTGGGACGATATTGAACTGCTGTTCAAAGGCAAGCGCATCCGCTCTGGCGGACATGGTTTTGTAGGGATTGGCCGCAAGCGCTTGCTCAATATCCTGCAGCAGCGCTGCGAGACACTCGGCGTCAATTTGTTGTTTGAGCGTGAGTCAGATACCGACGAGACCTATCCCGATGCAGATTTGGTGATTGCCAGCGACGGCATCAACTCCAGCATCCGCAACAAATACCATGAGGTATTCAAACCCGACATCGTGGTACGTCCCAACCGTTACATCTGGCTCGGCACCAACCGCCTTTATGACGCCTTCACGTTCGACTTCCGTAAAACCGAACACGGCTGGTTTCAAGCGCACATCTACAAGTTCGACGAAAACACTTCCACGTTCATCGTAGAGTGCCCAGAGCACATCTGGCTGGCACACGGCCTAGACAGGGCAGACCAACAGCAATCCATTGACTTCTGCGAACAACTATTTGCCGACAACCTGCAAGGTCACAAACTGATGACAAATGCCCGCCACCTGCGGGGCTCAGCTTGGTTGAATTTCCAACGCGTGGTGTGCGATCAGTGGTGGTTGAAAAACAGCCAGGGCAGCCATGTTGTACTGATGGGTGATGCCGTCCACACCGCCCACTTTGCAATCGGCTCTGGCACCAAACTTGCCTTAGAGGATGCGATCGAATTGGTACGCCAATTCCGCGATCACGGTGACGATGCGTCCCAACTCAGTCAAGTTTTAAAGCACTACCAAGAGGCTCGTCGCATCGAAACCTTGCGTTTGCAAAACGCAGCATGGAATGCGATGGAATGGTTTGAGGTATGCGGTGAACGCTACTGCGATCAGTTTGAGCCTGAACAATTCATGTACTCCATGCTCACGCGCAGCCAACGAATAGGCCACGAAAACCTTCGCTTGCGTGACAGGGGATGGATAGAAAGCTACGAGCACTGGTTCAGCCAACGTGCAGGAGCCCAACCCAGCGCAATGCCGACGCCACCGATGTTCACGCCGCTGGCTGTGCGCTCGGTCACCTTGAAAAATCGTGTCGTTGTCTCGCCCATGGCGCAGTACAGCTCAGAACATGGCGTCGCGGGGGACTATCATCTGGTGCATCTAGGCGCACGTGCGATGGGTGGCGCGGCCCTAGTGTTTGCCGAAATGACCTGCGTCAGCCCTGATGCCCGCATCACCCCCGGCTGCCCAGGCTTGTGGAACGACGCACACACAGAGGCTTGGCGCCGTATCACGCAATGGGTTCACATTCACAGCGATGCCAAGATGGCGGTTCAGATCGGACATGCCGGCGCGAAAGGCGCCACGCGTCGCGCGTGGGACGGCATTGACAAACCCCTGACCCCAGAGGACAGCGAGCCCGCATGGCCATTGATCTCCGCATCGCCCCAGCAATACCTCGAAGGTGAAAGCGCTTGGTCACGCGCGATGACGCGTGAGGACATGGACCGTGTCAAGGCCGACTTTGTCGCCGCCACGCAGCGCGCTGCGCAAGCTGGATTTGATTGGCTCGAGCTGCATTGCGCGCACGGCTATTTGTTGTCGTCATTTATTTCGCCACTCACCAACCAACGAGAGGACGATTACGGTGGCTCGCTGGCCAACCGTCTGCGCTACCCGCTGGAGGTATTCACAGCAGTACGCGCCTCATGGCCCGAGCATCTGCCGATGTCGGTGCGCATCTCGGCACATGATTGGGTTGAGGGCGGCATCACCCCGAAAGATGCGGTCGATATCGCCCGCGCCTTCAAGGCTGCAGGCGCAGATCTGATCGACTGCTCGTCAGGTCAAGTCAGCAAAAAAGAAACGCCGACCTTTGGCCGCATGTTCCAAACCCCCTTTGCTGACCGCATTCGCCAAGAGGCGGGGATCAGCACCATCGCAGTCGGCGCGATCAGCGAGGCCGACCACGTCAACAGCATCATCGCAGCGGGGCGTGCTGATTTATGTGCCATTGCGCGTCCACATCTAGCCAACCCGGCATGGACGTTGACCGAGGCTGCACGCATTGGATTTAGCGGCATCGCTTGGCCCCAACCGTATCGCTCTGGCAAGGGCCAATTAGAAGCCAATTTCTCGCGTGACAAAGCGCAAATGGTCGGACAAATCGAGCAAGCCCGTCAAGCTGGATATCGTAACGCGAGCCTCACCGATGTCTGACATACAAGCACCTCCTCAACGTCATGCCCTGATCACGGGCGCCGGCAGCGGCATTGGCGCGGCCATTGCGCTCGCTCTAGCGCATCAAGACTGTCGAGTCACGCTTGCAGGGCGTTCGCATGAACGTCTGGAAGCACAGGCCGAACAAATGCGTGCACAAATTCCTCAGCTGTCGGTTTGTTTGGCGACAATGAACGTAACCCAACCAGCGTCCGTTAAGGCTGCGGTAGAACTAGCGCAAGCACAGTTGGGGCCCATCCATATTCTGGTGAACAACGCAGGACAAGCCGTGAGCCAACCTTTTGGCAAAACCGATGTCACGCTGTGGCAGCAAATGCTCGATGTGAATCTGAGCGGCACCTACCACTGCATACAGGCGGTACTGCCTGAGATGCTCCAAGCAGCGCATCAAGGGATACCGGGGCGCATCATCAACATCGCCAGCACCGCAGGACTCAAAGGCTATGCCTACGTCAGCGCATATGTGGCTGCAAAACACGGCGTCATCGGCTTGACCAAAGCCCTCGCCCTTGAACTCGCCGGCAAGGGCGTTACGGTCAATGCACTCTGTCCGGGTTACACCGAAACCGATATCGTGCGCAACGCCATTGAAAACATCACCCAAAAGACTGGTCAGACCGAGAATCAAGCTCGCCAAACACTGGTTGCCCGCAACCCCCAACAGCGTTTGGTTCAGCCTCAAGAAGTTGCGCAAAGCGTACTCTGGTTGTGCGCAAAGGGCAGCGATGCGATCAATGGACAAGCGTTGGCCATCGACGGCGGGGAGCTGGCAGGATGAGAACCGCACAAGCCTCATCACTGATGACCGATATGGAAGTTCGGGCTCATGCAGATCACCATGCCTCTTTGCGTCTGTGGCTGCGTTTGCTGTCCTGCACCACCCGCATAGAGGACACGATTCGCCAGCGACTTCGCGAAAAATTTGCAATCACTCTGCCCCGATTCGACTTGATGGCCCAACTCGAACGGGAGCCAAAAGGCCTGCCGATGAGTGAGTTGTCGCGCCGCATGATGGTCACCGGTGGCAATGTCACCAACATCGTCGATCAGCTGGAGCAAGAACGCTTGGTGCTGCGTCAGAGCCAGCCCGGTGATCGGCGCGCATTTCGCGTCAGCCTCACTGCGTCAGGGCGCAAGATATTCAGCGCCATGGCCCAAGAGCATGAAGACTGGGTCGTTGAACTACTGTCACCCTTGAGCGAACGCCAACAAAAACAGCTGCACGAATTACTCAACACCCTCAAAGCTGGACAAGCTTTACAACACAAGGAGTTCGTATGACGACACGCTATCTCCCTGGACAGCCACATCAACTGCCTAGACATAACACCCCCATGGCTGCCTACAAGCCCGAGCATTTCTTGCTCAGGGTTGAAGATGGCGTGGCCACGATCAGCCTGAATCGTCCCGAGCGTAAAAACCCCTTGTCCTTTGATTCGTATGCCGAACTCCGCGACTTCTTCAGAGCCTTGGCCTATGCACCCGACATCCATGCAGTGGTCCTTACAGGATCGGGCGGCAATTTCTGTTCGGGCGGCGATGTGCACGAAATCATCGGCCCGCTGACAAAAATGGACATGCCAGGCTTGTTGACCTTTACCCGCATGACGGGTGATTTGGTCAAGGCGATGCGGGCTTGTCCACAACCCATCATTGCCGCCATCGACGGAGTGTGTGCTGGTGCTGGGGCAATTTTGGCAATGGCCTCCGATCTGCGCTACGGCAGCCCCAGCAGCAAAACTTATTTCTTATTCAACAAAGTAGGCTTGGCAGGTTGCGATATGGGCGCCTGCGCGCTTTTGCCACGCATCGTCGGACAAGGCCGCGCGAGCGAGTTGCTTTACAGCGGACGTGGTCTGGGCGCCGAAGAAGCTGAGCGCTGGGGCTTTTACAACCGTATCTTTGCATCAGAGAGTTTGTTGACCGAGGCCCAAGCCATGGCCGCCAGCATCGCCAAAGGCCCAACATTTGCCAATGGCATCACCAAGAAAATGCTGCATCAAGAGTGGAATATGGGCGTCGACGAGGCCATTGATGCCGAAGCGCAAGCCCAAGCCATCTGCATGGCCACCAACGACTTTCACCGCGCGTATCACGCCTTTGTTGACAAGCAAATACCTGTGTTTAAAGGAGATTGAGCATGTCCAATCACCCGCCTGAACTCGACTGGCCATTCTTTGACCCCACCCATCGCGAATTCAAAGCGCAGCTCGATGTCTGGTGTCAAAGCCATCTGAAAGACACCCACCATGACGACAGTCGCAATGCAGTCGATGCAGAGTGCATTCGCTTGGTCGGCTTGCTGGGCAGCGGCGGTTGGCTTCGGCATGCGGTGTCAGGTACGGCTTATGGTGCGTCCTCGGACTTGATAGATACACGCAAGCTCTGCCTGATACGCGAAACACTGGCATTTCACAACGGCTTGTCTGACTTTGCCTTTGCCATGCAAGGCTTAGGCACAGGCGCCATCAGTCTTTTTGGCACGTCTGAACAAAAACAACGCTATCTGCCGCGAGTGGTGTCGGGCGATGCGCTTTCCGCATTTGCATTGAGCGAGCCGCAAGCGGGCTCCGACGTGGCCGCCATGCAGTGCAGCGCCAGTCTGACCGAAGGAGGCTATGTCCTGAATGGTCACAAAACTTGGATCTCGAACGGCGGCATTGCTGATTTTTACGTGGTGTTTGCGCGCACCGGCGAAGCACCGGGCGCAAAAGGCATCACCGCATTCATAGTCGATGCAGACTCGCCAGGCCTGCACATCGATGAACGCATTGATGTACTGGCACCTCACCCGTTAGCGACGCTGAAATTCGATCAATGCAAAGTTTCGGCCGCACAACGCATTGGCGACGCTGGACAAGGCTTCAAAGTGGCGATGTCAACGCTCGATGTGTTTCGCACCTCGGTGGCAGCTGCAGCATTGGGTTTTGGTCGACGCGCAATGCACGAGGCAATTGCTTGGGCCCGTTCGCGTCAAATGTTTGGGCAAAGCTTGGGCGACTTTCAGATCACCCAAACCAAGATCGCGCAGATTGCCACGGCGCTGGATGCAGCCACCCTGCTCACTTATCGCGCAGCTTGGATGCGCGATCAAGGACATCGCATCACCCGTGAAGCGGCAATGGCCAAGATGACAGCTACGGAAAGCGCTCAGCAGGTCATCGACATGGCTGTGCAAATGCATGGCGGTATGGGGGTTCGCAAAGGACACATCATGGAATCGCTGTACCGAGAAATCCGTGCGTTGCGCATTTACGAAGGTGCCACGGAAGTGCAGCAACTGATCATTGGCAAAGATGTGCTTAAGCGCTAAGCGCATGCGCCTGCGACCGTTTTAAAAACCCGGGGACAGACATGAACGATTGGAACGAACTTCTTCCCAGCAGTCATCTCGACACCTTCACACGCGATCGATTGCCTCCTAAAGAGCAATGGCCGGTCATCATCGCAGACTCCTCCGAGCTCAAATACCCCAACACGCTCAACGCAGCAGTTGAATTGGTGGATAAACATGTTCGCGAGGGCAAAGGCAAACGTATCGCGATGCATGGCGTGACACACATTGACACACTGAGTGGTGAATTCAGTTGGACCTATGCCAAGCTGCAAGACAATGTCAACCGCATTGCGAACGTGTTGGCCCAGGACTTGGGGCTTATCCCTGGCAACCGCATCTTGTTGCGTGGCGGCAATAGCCCAATGATGGCGGCGTGCTTGCTCGCCTCGATGAAAGCCGGTTTGGTTGCGGTCCCCACCATGCCTTTGCTACGCTCCAGTGAATTGGCGACCGTCCTTGAAAAAGGCCACATCAGCGCTGCAATCTGCGATAGCTTGCTGGCACAAGAACTCGAACATTGCATGACCGCAGGACACGCACATCATGTCCCGGCGCTTCGACAAATGGTCCAGTTCCGTAGCGAAACCGCTGACGGTTTGGAGCAACGAATGCACAAGCACAGTGGTGATTTTTCAGCACATCCCACCAGTCGCGACGATGTATGTCTGATCGCTTTCACCAGCGGCACCACAGGCAAACCCAAAGGTACCATGCACTTTCACCGTGACGTATTGGCCATGTGTGATTTGTTTCCACGCCATGTGTTGAAGATGAACGAAAACGATGTGGTGTGTGGCACACCGCCGATCGCTTTCACTTTTGGCTTGGGCGGCTTATTGGCATTTGCTTTGCGTTACGCAGCCTCCACAGTGTTGATCGAAAAACACACGCCCCAATCGCTTCTTGAGACCATGACCCAGTATCAAGCGACACAGTGCTACACCGCGCCCACGTTTTATCGACAGATGGCAGCACTGGCTTCCAGCCACGACTTGAGCGCTTTGAAGCATGCGGTCTCCGCCGGTGAGGCACTGCCCGATGCCACACGTCAACTTTGGAAACAAGCCACTGGGCAAGAGATCACTGACGGCATTGGGGGTACCGAGATGATCCACATCTATATCTCCAGCGGGGGCGACAAAGTTCGGGCCGGCTGCATTGGTCAGGTGGTGCCAGGCTACACCGCGCAGGTCGTGGATGAAGACATGCATCCCGTACCACCCGGCACTGTCGGACGCTTAGCTGTACGCGGCCCTACCGGTTGCAAATACCTAGACGACCCTCGCCAACAAGACTATGTCAAAGCGGGTTGGAACCTGCCAGGCGACACTTTTGTGATGGATGCTGACGGTTACTTCAGCTACCGGGCACGCAACGACGACATGATCATTTCAGCGGGTTACAACATCGCGGGTCCTGAGGTAGAAGATGCACTGCTTCAGCACCCCGCAGTAGCTGAGTGCGCGGTGGTGGGAACTCCCGACGAAGACCGAGGACAAATCGTGCAGGCATTTGTGGTCCTCAAGTCCGGGCTTCATGGCAACGAGGCCATGGCAGTGGACCTGCAAGAGCATGTCAAGAAATCCATTGCACCATTCAAATACCCACGCAAAGTTGTCTTTATGGATAACTTGCCTCGCACTGAAACCGGCAAATTACAGCGCTTTCGCTTACGCCAAATTTCTACCTAAGGAGAGCCTATGTTCAACATCTTGCAGCCCGAGGGCTGGATCCCTGCCAAAGGCTATGCCAACGGTATCGAAACTCGTGGCCGCCATATTTTTGTGGCGGGCATGATCGGTTGGGATGGGCAATGCCGATTCACAAGCGACGACTTTGTCGATCAATGCAGACAGGCACTCCAAAACATCATCGACACATTGGCCTGTGCAGGCGCTACGCCTCAACACCTAGTACGCATGACTTGGTACGTCAAGGATAAAAACGAATACCTCGCCCAAGGCAAGCAATTAGGCAAGGTTTACCAAGAAGTCATCGGTCGCCACTATCCCGCCATGACACTGGTCCAAGTGGCTGACTTGCTGGAAGATCGAGCCAAAGTCGAGATCGAGGCCACCGCAGTTGTGCCAGATCTTTAACGCATAGTCATATCCCACATCAACCCTCCTGACACTTTGCAAAATACAGCGGTTGTTGATTGGATGGATGTCGCATCCCACGGTGATCGCGAGAGCACGCACATGATCAAGCCGCGCTTGTGGCCTGCGAGAGTCGCCTCCTATGGCACTTCTTGGGACCCTGGCCCAGCCTATAAAAGCATGACTTCGGGGGAAACCCTCAGGTCTGAAGCCCCGAATGAAGACTAAGATCCAAACTTTTAATGTGGGTCGTTGCGCGACGATCCCTAACTGAGGAGTTGTTGATGAAGAACTTTCGCTTGGCCTGTCTGCTCGCCGCGTCTTTGGCCGCCTTTGGTACAGGCTCTTTGGCCCAAACTGCCACCAAGGTCAAGATCGGCTTGGTGAGCACGCTCTCCGGCCCCAATGGCGCCATCGGCGAGGACATTAGAGATGCGTTCAATCTGGCCATCAAACTCAACGACGGCAAACTCGGTGGCCTGCCTGTTGAGGTGGTGATCGGAGACGATCAGTTCAAGGCTGACGTCGGCAAGCAACTGTTTGAGAGGATGGTCAAGCGAGACAAAGTGGATTTCATGACTGGCGTGGTGTTTTCCAACATCATGCTCGCTGGCCTGCCCGAGGCCGTCAATGAAAAGATCTTCTACATCAGCCCTAACGCGGCTCCTTCTCCACTGGCGGGCAAGGACTGCAATCCCTACTTCTTTGTGGCCTCCTGGCCCAATGATGCCTACCACGAAATGGCCGGCCAGCACGCCACCTCCCGCGGCTTCAAGACGGCTTACCTGATGGCGCCCAACTACCAGGCCGGCAAGGACTCCTTGGCCGGCTTCAAGCGTTTTTACAAGGGCAAAGTGGTCAACGAGGTCTACACCAAGCTCGGACAGCTCGACTACTCCGCCGAACTGGCCGAGATTCGCGCTGCCAAACCTGATGCCATGTATGTTTTCCTGCCGGGGGGCATGGGCGTCAATTTCATCAAGCAGTTTGTGGCCGCCGGCCTGAACAAAGACACCCGCCTGCTACTGCCGGGCTTTGGTGCCGACCAGGACATCAGCCGCGGTGTCGGCGACGTGATGCTGGGTATGAACGACACGGCCCACTGGGCACTGGACATCAACAACGCGTCAAACAAGAAGTTCGTGGCTGAATTTGAAATGGCCTACAAGCGTCTACCCACCGTCTATGCCGCCCAGGGCTACGACACGGCGCTGATCTTTGATGCGGCCATCCGGGGCGTCAAAGGCAATATCAACGACAAGGACGCAATGCGCAAGGCCTTGCGTGAAGTCAAGTTCGACTCGGTGCGCGGTGACTTCAAGTTCAACACCAACCACTATCCGATTCAAAACTACTACCTGCGCGAAGTCAAGAAAGACGCCCAGGGTCGCCTGGTCAATGTGCTGGCCTCCAACCAGCCCATCATGGCCAACCATGGGGACGCCTACGTGCAGGAATGCTCCATGCGCTGAGGCGCCAGCCAAGCCCCAGACCTGACTGCCCAGCGGGCAGTCAGGGTGTTTTGACTTGCCTGCGTAAATTCGAACGATGACCTGGATATTGTTTCTTGAGCAAAGCCTCAACGGGCTGCAGTTCGGACTGATGCTGTTTTTGCTGGCGTCCGGTCTGACCCTGGTATTCGGGATCATGGATATGATCAACTTGGCCCACGGTGCGCTTTACATGGTGGGTGCCTTCCTAGCGGCCTGGCTGACCCAGTTGACGCAATCGTTCATGCTGGGCATTTTGTTGGCCATCCCCCTGACGGCCATTTTTGGGATGGTGATGGAGTCCACCCTGTTGCGAACGCTTTACGCGCGGGACCACATGTCGCAGGTGCTGGCCACCTTCGCGCTGATCCTCATCATCAACGAGGCCGTGCGCATGATCTGGGGCACCGATATGCCATTGGCTGCACCAGCGGCCCTGTCCGGACCGGTCGAGTTGCTGCCCGGCCTGTTTTACCCCAGCTACCGGCTGCTGATCATCGGTGTGGGATTGGTACTGGCCGGCTTGCTTTACCTTCTGGTTACTCGTACACGGGTCGGTGCATGGGTCCGTGCTGGTGCATCCAACCGCGAAATGGCCATGGCCATGGGCATTCACATTCAACGCCTGTTTACTCTGGTCTTCGGTCTGGGCGCTGCGCTTTGCGCGGTGGCTGGTGCCCTGCTCGGGCCACTGCTGGCCGTGCAGGTTGGCATGGGCGAGAGCGTCCTCATTCTGGCCTTTGTGGTCATCGTCATTGGCGGTATCGGCTCGATCTGGGGCGCCTTTGTTGGCTCGCTGCTTGTCGGCTTTGTCGATACCTTTGGCCGCACCCTGATGCCGGCGCTGTTTCGCGAAATCTTTCCGCCCCAAGTGGCCAGCGCGGCGGGGCCCGCCGTGGCCTCTATCCTGGTCTACCTGCTGATGGCGGTGGTGCTTTTCATTCGGCCACAGGGCTTGTTTGCAAAGCGCTGAAGCATGCGTAACGGTCCTTCCCCGGCTTCGGCCATACCAGCCCCGGCATCCTGGCCGCTTTGGCTGGCGCTCATCGTAGCGGCCGTATGCCTGGGCCTCTGGATGCACTCACAAGGCCTGGGCTACTACCTGTCCATGCTCAGCCGCATGATGATTTACGGTCTTGCCGCCTGCAGCCTGAACCTGATCCTTGGCTATGGCGGCCTCGTATCCTTTGGTCATGCGGCCTACATGGGCCTGGGAGCCTACACGGTGGGCATCCTGATCACCGAAGGCGTGCCCAATGGCTGGCTGGGCTTTGCGCTGGCCATGGCCATCTCAGCCCTGATGGCCCTTGTCATCGGCGCGATTTCGCTGCGCACCAAAGGCGTGTACTTCATCATGATCACGCTTGCCTTTGCGCAAATGCTCTTTTATCTGGTCAACTCGATCAAAGCCTATGGCGGCGACGAAGGTCTGAACATCAAACTACGCTCGGAATTCGGGCTGGGCATCGTGCTCAAGAACGACCTGCATTTCTTCTTGCTGGTGCTGGTTTGCCTAGTCATCAGCCTGGTCTTCATGCAGGTTCTCATGCGATCGCGCATGGGCCGCGTCGTGTTGGCACAACGTGACGACGACATCCGCACCGAAGCGCTGGGCTACCCGGTTTATCGCTACCAGTTGGCCTTGTTCGTGATTGCAGGTGCCTTCGGTGGTCTGGCTGGCGCCCTGATGGTCAACCAGCAAAACTACGTCAACCCCAATCTGATGCACTGGACACAGTCGGGCGTACTGATGATCATGGTCATTCTCGGCGGGGTGGGCACGCTTGCCGGCGGTCTTTGGGGCGCACTGCTGCTTTTGACACTGGAAGACCTGATTGCCGAATTGACGCCGCACTTCCCCTTCTACGTCGGCTGGGTTCTCCTGGCCGTGGTGTTGCTGGCACCGAAGGGGCTGTCGGGCCTGCCCGACCTGTGGCGAAACCGACGCACGCCAGCAGCGAAACAGGAGACGCAGCCATGAGCGGCACAGACCCGACGCTGGTGCTGGAAATCCGAAATCTGGTCAAGTCCTTCGGCGCACTTCGGGCTACCGATGGGGTATCGCTGCAGGTCAGGCCAGGAGAAATTCATGCCCTGATCGGGCCCAACGGTGCTGGCAAGACCACACTGGTAGCCCAACTCTCGGGCCAGTTGAAACCTGACCAAGGCCAGATCCTGTTCATGGGGCAGGACATCACCGCTGTCAGTGCCTATGCCCGGGTGGGACTGGGGCTGGTTCGATCTTTCCAGATCACCCGCTTGTTCAAATCCTTCAGCGTCCTGGACAACGTGGCCCTGGCTGTACAGTCTCGTCAGCCACAGCGTGGCGCCTTCTGGCGCAGCGTCGCCCGAGACATGGCCGTCTACCATCAGGCGGGTGCGATCCTGCAGGAAGTCGGACTGACACAGCGCTCTGATGAACTGGCATCAGCGCTGTCACACGGAGAACAACGGGTGCTCGAACTGGCCCTGGCCCTGGCCACCGAACCTAAGATGCTGCTGCTCGACGAACCGATGGCTGGCACCGGCCCAGAAGAGTCCCAGCGTGTGGTCGAACTGATTGAATCCCTGCGCCGCGATCGAAACATGGCCATTTTGTTGGTCGAGCACGATATGGACGCGGTATTCCGCCTGGCCGACCGCATTTCGGTCCTGGTCAACGGCGCCCTGATCGCCAGCGGCACCCCAGAGGCCATACGCCAAGACACCCAGGTACGCGCCGCCTATCTCGGTGAGGAGGTCACGTCATGAGCAGCCACCTCAAGCAAGCGAAGTACACGACAGTGACTCGCGCGGGGACAGAAGCATGACCGAGCCGCTGCTGTCCGTCCAGAACCTGCGGGTGGCCTATGGTGTCAGCCAAGTCCTCTTCGATGTCGATGCCCAGATCCGAGCCGGCGAGGTCATTGGACTGCTCGGTCGCAACGGCATGGGCAAGACCACCCTGATACGCAGCATCATTGGCCTCAAAGGCATCCAATCGGGCTCGGTGGCCTTTGAAGGCCGGTCGGTACACGGCAGCCGACCCGATGCCATCGCCCGCATGGGTGTGGCGGTGGTGCCCGAAGGTCGACAGGTCTTTCCCAACCTGAGCGTCGACGAGCACCTGAGCGCCTTTGCCAATCAACGGCATGCGCGTGGCAAGCCGTGGACACCTGAGGCGGTCTACGAACTGTTCCCCCGCTTGGCTGAGCGCAAGACCAACATGGGCAACCAGCTCTCAGGGGGCGAGCAGCAAATGCTGGCCATCGGCAGGGCACTGGTCACCAACCCCAAGCTGCTCATCTTTGACGAAGCCACCGAAGGTCTGGCGCCGCTGATCCGCGAGGAAATCTGGCGCTGCATCGAGCGACTGCGCCAGACCGGCCAGACCCTGATCGTGGTCGACAAATACGTCAGCCGTCTGGTGCGTATTGCCGACCGCCACATCATCCTGGAAAAAGGCAAGGTCGCCTGGCAAGGCAGCTCGGCCGAACTGGCGTCCGACCAGGACATCTGGCACAGGTATCTCGGGGTCTGATCCGTCCTTCTCGACGGCCGGCGGGCCAATTGGAGGCGGCGACGGCATGGCTCAAGCACTTAGCGCAAAGCCAATGTGCATGAGCAGATCTTGAGCCAAGGCGACCGGCTCAGAAGTGCTGGGCTGCCACGCTGCGCAGGCACTCCATCACAAAGCGACTGGCCGGGCTGAGTGCGCCCTGACTGCGGCGGGTCATGCCCACAGGTCGCACCCACTCAACGCCGGCTACAGGCAGCGCCCGCAGCTGGCGGGAACGCACTTCCCAATAAATCAGCTCACGCGGCAAGAAAGTGAGCGCGTCCGACTGCATCACCATGGACTTCATCAGCACGGTGGAAGTGGTTTCGATCTGGGCAGAGGGAGGGTTTAGCCCGTGGCCTCGGAAAAAGTCATCAAAGGCCTGACGTTCCAGTTCACGCTGGCGCGGCAGCACCCACTGCTGCTGAGCCAGCAATGCGGGGGCGATCTGCCGCAGGCGCGCCAGCGGGTGGTCAGCCCGCGCCACCATTACCGCGCTTTCGGTGAACAAGGTCTCGTGCAACAGGTCCGTGTCCTGCGCCCGCGTGGGTACCGAAGACAACGCAAAGTCGATCTCGCCCTGCTTGACCGCCGGCATCAGGGACTCATTCAGACCGTAGAGAACGCTCACCCGCAGCTGCGGCCGCCTCTCCTGCATCAACTTGAGCGCCTGCGGCAACAGCCGTGTGGCCTCGGTAGGGCCACAGCCGATGATCACATGCCCCCGCTGCGCACCCTTGAGTGCCTCGATCTCACCAGCGGCATGACGGAATTCGGCCTCGACCACCTGCCCGTGGTAACGCAGTGCCTCGCCAAAGGGCGTGGCGACCACACCAAAGCGACCACGCTCGACCAGCGGTACACCCAGGCTGCGCTCGAGTGCCTTGATAGCCTTGGACAATGCTGGCTGGGTCACACCGAGCTCGTCCGCCGCCTCAGTCAGGCTGCCACAACGCACCGCCGTGAGGAAAAACTGCACTTTGCGGAAATCCATAACCCATGGTAATGGAAATCGCCTCCCAGGTTGTTGCGCCAGCGGGGCCAGCCTTGCTAACTTACGGTGTGTTTGTTTTCAGACTGCTTCAGGAGCACTTATGCCCGCACTCGATCTGGACCACCTGGTCCAACCCGACCGCGTTCACCGCACGGTCTACACCGACCAAGCCATCTTCGATATGGAGATGGAACACATCTTTGAATCGGCCTGGGTCTATTGCGGCCATGAGTCGCAGGTCAAGCAGCCCGGGCAATTTCAGACCTTGCAGATCGGGCGCCAACCCATGGTGATGGTGCGGGCCAAGGATGGCCAGATCCATGTGCTCTACAACCGCTGCCCACACCGGGGCGTGCAGTTGTGCGGAAGCCACAGCGGCAACACCGGCAGTGGCTTCGTTTGCCCCTACCACGCCTGGAGCTTTCACCTCGACGGCAAGGTACGCGCCATTCCTCTGATTCAAGGTTACGAGGGCACCCGCCTGAGCACCGACGACCCCGACTGCAGCATGTCGCGGGCCGACCGGGTCGACAGCTACCGGGGCTTCGTCTTCGCCAGCCTCAGCCGCACCGGGCCCTCGCTGCAGGAATTCCTCGGCGACGCCAAGGTGGCTTTTGACGACATGTGCGACCGCTCGCCCGAGGGCGAGGTCGAGGTGGTTCCGGTGTGCCATCGGGTGGTACAGCATTCGAACTGGAAGTTCTTCATGGAAAACCAGCTCGACGCACTACACCCCTCTGTCACCCACCAGTCCACAGGCGTTTCAGCCCGTCGGGTGGAAAAGCAGATCAAGGAAAAGCAGGGCACCGCGCCCTTGCACTTTCATTACCTTTCGACCTTCGCTTCCAGCTTTGATCAGTGGGACTCGGTGCAGACGGTCAACTTCCCGCACGGTCACGGGATCCTCAAGGCCTACATGGGACTGCGGCCGCAGGACCCGGACACGCAGGAATACGAGGCGCTGATGCGCAGGGCCTATGGCGCGGAAAAGACCGAGGAGTTTCTCTCGCGCAGCATCCACCATGTGCTGATCTACCCCTACCTGTCGGTGCAGTCGCCGCTGCAGCAGCTGCGCTGCCTGCGACCGCTCGGGCCAGACAAGACGCTCTCGGAGATCTGGCACTTCCGTCTCAAGGGTGCGCCCGAGGCCATTTACCGCCGGTCCATGTGGTATTTCAACCTGGTCAACTCGCCGGCCACTATGATCAATGCCGACGATCTGGAGAACTGGACCCGCGGCCAATGGGGCCTGCAGTCCAAGGGCAATGACTGGGTGAGCTTTCACCGCAACATGGGCGGTGACACCGAAAAAGACGGCGTGCTCTATTCGAACAACGGCACCTCGGAAGTGGTGATGCGCAACCAATTCAAGGCCTGGCGGCAGTACATGCTCCAGGCCCCTACCGCCCCGCAGGCTTGAGAGGAACACGAATATGGCACAGACCCCAGTCAAGCAAGCCCTGGGCACAGGCGTCGTCATCGAGGCCGTGCAGTCGCTCACCGGCGCCGAGTCGATTGCGCCCGACCACATGGGCCGCAGTCGCGAAAGCGCGATCGGCTACATCCCAAAGAGCATGGCTGTCGATGCCACGCTGTTGCGCGAGTTGCAGGTGCAGCTTACCTTGCAAGGCGCGCTGCTCGACGCGCGCCGCTGGAGCGAATGGCAGGACCTGTTCACCGAAGACGGCCTGTACTGGATGCCGGCAGCGCCCGATCAGACCGACTGGGAATCGCAGGCCTCGATCTTTGCCGAGGACAGGATGCTGATGGAGGTGCGCGCCAGCCGGCTGCTGCACCCCAACGCGTGGTCGCAGGCCGCGCACTGGGCCACGCAGCACCTTCTGGGCACGGTGATCGTCGAGCAGGCCGAGGGCGACACGGTTTCGACCTGGACGCCGTTTCAGATGCTGGAGGTGCGCCGTGACAAGGTGCGCCACTTCGGCGGCAGCTACCGCCACCACTGGGTCAAGCATAGCGGCCAGTGGAAGATCCGCCTGCAGCGGGTGGACATGTTCAATGCCCAGGCCAGTTACGATTACGTGATTCAAGCCTGGATCTGAACAACGCATGTGGAAACCGACAGAACGCATCAAGTTTCACCCCAGCCATGGCCGGGTTCCCAGCCGCGATGAAGCCCAGGCCGCGCGCCTGTTCAGCCCCATCACTCTGGGTCCGCTGAGCCTGGTACACCGCACCTGGGTGCCGGCCATGGTGCCTTGGCGTTCCAACGAGGACGGCGAGGTCACCGAGAACGTGATCGCCTGGTACGCACGCTTTGCCCAGGGCAAGCCCGGCGCCATCGTGATCGAGGCCACCGGCATCCGCGACGTGCCCAGCGGCCCGCTGCTGCGCATTGGCGATGACCGCTACATCCCCGGCCTCAAGCGTTTGACGCAGGCGGTGCACGACGCCAGCGACGGTCACACCAAGCTGCTCATCCAGATCATCGACTTCCTGCGCATCCGCAGGCGGCCCGAGCCCGAGGTCTTTTTCCGGCGCCACCTTGAGCTCACGCCCAAGCTGTTGCAACGCGCGGGCCTGCAGGGCAAGGCCGAGCCAGAAGCGCGGCAGGCATTGCTGGACCTGGGCCCGCAGGGCTGGCAGACGGTGCTGGCGCCGCGCGACTGGCAGGCCCTGCAATACGGGGCGCGCGAGCATGTCAACGATGTGCATCTGCCGCACATACGCGACCTGCCGAAGGAGCTTCCCTCGTTGTTTTCGCAGGCCGCGCTGCGAGCTCGCGAAGCCAACTTTGACGGCGTTGAGCTGCACTACGCACATGCCTACACCATGGCCTCCTTCCTATCGGCCACCAACCAGCGCAGTGACGGCTATGGTGGCTCGCGCGAGGCTCGCGTGCGCCTGCCGCTGGAGGTGTTTGCGGCCGTGCGACAGGCCGTGGGCCAGGACTACGCCGTGGGCTGCCGCTTCCTCGCCGAGGAATGCATTGAAAGCGGCAGCACGCTGGAAGACGCCGCGTCCTATGCCCTGGCCTTTGCCAAGGCCGGCATGGACTTTCTTTCGACCAGCCGCGGCGGCAAGTTCGACGACGCCAAACAGCCCGGCATCGGCCAGGCCGCCTACCCCTACACCGGCCGCAGCGGTTATGAGTGCATGCCGCAGTACCTCTCGGACGCGCAAGGGCCCTTTGGCCGCAACCGCGCCGCCACACGCCACATTCGCTTGGCGCTGCGCGAGGCGGGCCTTTCCACGCCCGTGGTCTGCACCGGCGGCGTGCACAACTTCGAGATGGCTGAAAGCATGCTGGCTGGCGGCGACTGCGACGTGGTGGGCACGGCACGCCAAAGTCTGGCCGACCCCGACTGGGCACTCAAGACCTGGCTGGGCCGCGGGCAGGAGGTGCACCTGTGCGAGTTCACCAACTACTGCGAAGGCTTGGACCAAAAGCACAAGCAGGTCACCTGCCAACTCTGGGACCGCCAAGCCCTGGACGAGCCCGGACTGCGCATGTCGGACGACGGCAGGCGCCGCCTGGTGGCCCCGGCCTGGACCAAGGCGCCGCGCTGAAAGGCCATGGAAACGCTCCTGCCTTCGGGCCATGAGGACCGCTTCACCCGTGAGCACCTGCCGCCGCTGGCCCAGTGGCCACAACTGTTGCCGCCTCCAGCGGGGCTGAACTACCCGAACCAGTTCAACGCGGCTGATCTGCTGCTCGACGCGCACCTGCGCGCCGGCCACGGCGGGCGCATCGCGCTGAGCGGGCCAGGCATGGCCTGGACCTACTCGCAGCTGCGGGATAAGGTGGACCGCATCGCCCGGGTGATTCGGCAGGACTGGCAATTGCCCACCGGCAGCCGCGTGCTGCTGCGCGGTGCCAATCACCCCATGCTGGCCGCCTGCTGGCTGGCCGTGCTTAAGGCCGGCTGCGTGGCCGTGACCACCATGCCGCTGCTGCGCGAGCGCGAGCTGGGCGTGATCGCCGACAAGGCGCAGGTCAATGCCGCGCTGTGCGATGCGGCGCTGCTGCCGGCATGGCAGGCGGCCGTGGATGCGCGCGGCCTGCCATGCCCCACACTCGGCTATGGCGAGGGTAGCGAACTCCAAGCCGCGATGGCGCGCCACGATGCACCTTTTACGGCAGAGGTCACCTCGCAGGATGATGTTGCTTTGATTGCATTCACCTCGGGCACCACGGGCGTGCCCAAGGGCACGATGCATTTCCACCGCGACCTGCTCTTGATCGCCGACGTGCTGGCCAAGCACCTGCTCGCACCCGGTCCGGACGATGTGTTCATCGGCACGCCGCCGCTGGCCTTTACCTTCGGCCTGGGCGGGTTGCTGGTGTTCCCGCTGCGCTTTGGCGCGAGCGCCGTGCTGCAGCCGCAATGGACGCCTGAGAGCCTTTTGCAAGGCGTGGTGGAGCATGGTGCAAGCATCTGCTTCACAGCACCGACCTTCTACCGAAAGATGGCGCCTCTCGTGCAGGGTCTCACACTGCGGCTGCGCCATGCGGTGTCCTCGGGCGAGATGCTGCCGGCCGACACGCGGGCGCAGTGGCTGGCCAGCACCGGCCTGGAGCTGACCGAATGCCTGGGCTCGACCGAGATGCTGCATGCCTTCGTTGGCTGCCGTCCGGGCGAGGTGCGCCCCGGGGCCACCGGTCTCGTGGTGCCGGGCTACGAGGCCTGCATCGTCGACGACGCAGGTCAGCCGCTGCCGCCTAACCGGATCGGGCGCCTGGCGGTGCGCGGTCCCACCGGCTGCCGCTACCTGAGCGATGAGCGCCAGACACATTACGTGCAGCAGGGCTGGAACCTCACCGGCGATGCCTACCTCATGGACGAGGACGGCTACTTCTGGTACCAGTCGCGTACCGACGACATGATCATCAGCGCCGGCTACAACATCGCCGGCCCCGAAGTCGAAGACGTGCTGCTCACGCACCCGGCCGTGGCCGAGTGCGGCGTGATCGGCGCGCCCGATGCCGAACGTGGGCAGGTGGTGATGGCCTTCGTGGTGCTGCGCCCCTGCGCGCAAGCTAACGCAGCGATGACAGGCGAACTGCAGGACTGGGTCAAGCAGGAGCTCGCGCCTTACAAATACCCCCGCCGCATCCGCTTCGTCCCTGAATTGCCGCGCACCGAAAACGCCAAGCTGCAGCGCTTCATGCTGCGGCGCTGGGCGCAAGAAAGTTGATAGGCTCTACTTAAACAATCAATCTAGGGCTCCGCCGTGCGAGATTCATCTTGTATCTCGAGGACGCGGCCCGGACCGAGCTGGCCGTGCGCAGCGCCAACCCGCTGGCGATGGCGCCGCATGTTCAGCTTGTGTAGGCCTGCGAAAAGCGCTGAGCGCACAGCCCGTGCCAGCTGCGCCAGTCGCGGCCCGGGTGAATCTGGCCGCATTGCGGGCAGGTGCGCTCGACCTCGCTGGAGTCGTAAAAGCTCGCATAGGTCCTGGGCAGGTCCTCAACGATGCTTTGCAGCTGCACCTCCCGGCGCACCACCAGCGCGCCACAGGCCGCGCAGTACCACTCAAATGCATCGACCACGCCGGCGGGCCGGCTGCGCTCGATTACGGTACACAGGCTGCCGGGCTCGGGGCGCTGGGGCGAATGGCGCACATGCGCGGGCATCAGGAAGATGTCGCCCTCGCGCAGGTGGATGCGCTCGAACTTGCCCCGGTCGACCACCATCACCGAGGCATTGCCCTTGAACTGGTGGAAGTACTCTTCGTAAGGGTCGTCATGAAAGTCGGTCCGCTCATTGGGGCCTCCCACCACGGTGCAAATCAGGTCGGAGTTCTGCCAGATCTGCTGGTTGCCCACCGGAGGCTTCAGGCGCGCGCTGTTGGCATCCAGCCATTTGGAAAAACTCAGGGGCTGACCGTAGTGGTCGAAGGGAACGGGGTTGGCGGAAGTCGACATACACACTCACTTTACAGTAGAAGAGAACAAGAATTGAAGCAGGCGGCGCCACCTGGGGCCAGCGAGCGCCCCATGGCCTCGAAAAAATCGGCCGAGAGCTTGCGCGCATGAGACAGCCCGGCCTTCCATCATCAGGGTGCAGGCGCGGCAACTGGCGCTGTTGACCTGCAGATCGAACTCCCGCGTGGCTTAGCTTTCGGCGGCCTTCAGGCCAAACGCAGTCCGCAGCCGGCATAGGCCTCGCGGGTAGCGGCGAGTTCGGCCTCGGTCAGGTTGATCAGCGGGCGGCGCACCTTGCCGCCGTGCTGACCCAGCAGGTCTTGCCAGGCCTTGGAATGGGCTTGTGGCTTGCCCTTGGGTTTGCTTTCTCGGATGGCTTGACGCACCGGCTCCAGGCTGTCGCGCACCTTGCGCGCCTCTGTATGTTTGCCCTCAAAGGCCAGGCGTGTGTATTCGTTCATGCGCTGGTCCACCTTGGACTGCAGCAGGTAAGGCGGGGTCGAGCAGAGGTAGAGCTTCCAGCCCAGCTCGATGATATTGTCCAGCCAGTCGGGCTCGTCCGGGTTGCTCACATGGATCTTGTCGCCCACCAGCTCGGTCAGGCGGCTGTAGCGGGCCCGGTCGGTGCTGTACTTGATGGCCACGATGTTGGGCAGCTCGGCGATGCGGGCGCACTGCTCCGGGCTCATGACATAGCCGCAGTCCGGGTGGTTCCACATGGCTATGCCGATGTCCAGCTGCTCCGAGAGGTAGCGGTAGTACTCGTAAATGGTCTCGTCGGTGTCGGCGCCGAAGTGAAGCACCGGGCTGTGGACGATGATGTAGTCGGCGCCCACGTCGGTGGAGTGGCGCGCCAGGTCCAGCACCACGTCAAGGTTGGTGTCCGAGCAGGAGGCGACGATGCCGCAGCGACCGATGCCGCCCCGGTCACCAGCGGCATGCGCGGCCTCGATCGCCAAGTCGATCAGGCGCTTGCGCTCGGCAATCGAGAGCGAAAAGTACTCCGCCTGCTTGCCCGCCAGGAACAGGCCACCCAACTTCAAGTCACGGATCCAGTGCTCGTAGTTCTCGCGCAGGGCTTTTTCGTCGACCCGCAAATCTGCGTCAAAAGGCGTGAGCGCGGCGGCCCAGACGCCGACGAAGTGTTCGCGGGCATATTCCTTGGCTTGTGATTTTTTATAGTCCATGAGGAGTCCTTGGAGTAAGAAATAAAAGGCTCAGGTGTGCATCGCCTGCCAGAACTGCTTGATGGTGAATGGACACTGCAGCTCGCACTCGCCAAGCGGTGAGAGTGCGTCCCGGACGCCAGAACCACGATGCCCCAGCCTGGCCGGGCTCACAAAGAGGGCAACCATGTCGCGATCGCCGGCCAGAAAAACACCGCCACCAGCAGGATAATGCTCATCAGCACATAGGGCGTGATCGCCTGAAAGATCTGCACCGTGCGAACCTCGGGCGGAGCAACCCCACGCATGGTCATCAGCAATAGGCCATGGGGCGGCAGCAGCAAACCAAGCTGCATGCAGATCAGAAACATCACGCCGAACCAGATTGGGTCGATGCCCAGGCTGCTGACGATGGGCATGAAGATGGGCAGCGTGACCATCATCATGCTGACCTGATCGACGAACAGACCCAGAAAAATGAGCAGCGCCATCATGCCCAGCACGATCGCCTCCTTGGACCATCCCTGACCGGTGATGCCTTGAACCAGGCCGTTGCTGGCCCCCGAGAAAGAAAGCAACTGCGCGAAGGTGGTCGCTCCCAGGATGATGAACAGGATCATCCCCGAGATGCCCGCCGTACCCATGAGCGCCTGCCGGAGCGCAGCCCACGACAGGCGTCGGTACAAGATAGCCAGCACCATGGTGGCAAAAGCCCCCAGTGCGGCGCATTCTGTGGGCGTGGCCCAGCCTGCGGCCAGGGCACCAACCACCACGCCGAAGATCGACAGCGTGGGCAGCACATAGGCCACCATCAGGTGCCAGCGCTGCCAGCCCTGGAACTTTGGCGCCTGGGTGTCTTCGGGCGCCAGCGTCGGGTTCAGTCGCACCCGCAGGACGATCCAGGCGATGAAGGCCACCGACAGGATCAGGCCAGGCAGGATGCCGCCGAGCAGCAGCTTGGAAATCGAAATACCCGACAAAGACCCGAGCAATACGGTGAGTGCCGATGGTGGAATCAGCATGTCCACTGCGCCAATGGCCATGATAGGACCGGTGGCCAGCGTGGTGTGATAGCCGCGAGCCAGCATGACCGGCAGCAAGAGCGAGCCCAGCATTGCGGTGGTGGCAATGGTCGAGCCAGAGATGGCGGAAAAGACCGTACCGGCCACCACTGCCACCACTGCCAAACGGCCTGGTACACGGGTAATGAGCCGATCGATGCCTTCGATGACTTTATGCGCCAGCCCGGTATGAAACAGCACCTCTCCCATCAGCACGAAAAGCGGAATCGGCGTCAGGGTAAAGGTGGCCACGGAACTGACACTGCTGCGGGCCAGTTGCACCAGGCCAATCTCGCCACCCATGTACAGCCAAGCACCGACTATATTGACGGCCAGAAAGGTCAGTGCCACCGGCATGCCGATGAGCAGCAGCAAGGTCGAACCACCCAAAAGAAACCAGGCGGCAATGGTCCAGCTCAGCATGCCAAGCGCCCCCTCATGCGGAGCTCACCGCGTCATGGCGCGGTCCCCGCTCACCGCGCCAGAGGCGATGCATGCGAAACAGCATTTCGATGGACAGCAGCGCAAACGCCACCGGCAGCGGCGCCAGGCTCCACCATTCAGGCGTGACCAAGGTCTTGATGCTCAAGGCCCCCGAGGTCATGCTGGCAAACACCGCGCGGGCAGACACCCACATCAACACGAGACAGGTCAACAAGCCCAGCAGATCGCCCAGCCACTCAAGCCACCAGGCCCAAAGAGGTGGCAGCGGTTGCAGCAGGATATCAACCCGGATGTGCTGACCCTGCCTCAGCAGCCAAGGCGCCACGCACAAAGTAACCAAAAGGAGCAGCCATTCCGAGACTTCATTGCTCCAAGCCAGCCCAAGCGGCCATCCAGCGATGGCCAGGTTGCGCAAAGCCACATCGCAGACGATGATGAGCATCATCAGCAAGAGCAGCAGGCAACCCAGCAAAGCCAGGGCGGCCAGCAGCCGCCCCCAGAGGGCAGATAGGCGATCGACCACCGGCACTTATTTGGAGAACAAGGCCTTGAATCGGGCCGCAATCTCCGGGCTTTGCTTGGCAGCACTTGCCCAACCCACTTCATAGGCCTTGTCACGAAAAGCCTTGTTGGTGGCTGCATCAAAGGTAATTGTTTGAATACCCGCTTTGGTTTGGCGAGCGATTTCGTCAACTGCGTAACGTGCCCAGAAGGTGTTTTCTGCTTCCAATGCCAGCAACTGTCTTTGCAGGAAGTTACGTTGCACGTCAGAGAGCTTTTGGTAGGCGGGCAAGTTCATGATCAAAGAGACCTCAGCGTCATAAAAACCAGGGTCAACGCGGAACTTGGTTTTTTCGTGCCAGTTGAAATCAAAGATACCGCCAATAGGCCAGCCATAACCGTCCACCACTCCACGCTCCAGCGCTGTGTAAACCTCGCCAGGTGGCGTTGTGATCACACTGGCGTTCAGTGACTGAAAAAAGTCCCTGTAGACCGGAGTGATCCGGATTTTTTGTCCTGTCAGATCAGGTTTGTCAATCTTCTTGTTGGTGTAAATGTGAAAAGGCTGGTTTTCCACCATACGAGCCAGATACTGCATATTGCCTTTTTCGTTCCAGACCTTGTTGATCGCATCGAAAGCACCGTTTTTACGCTGCTCGGCCACCGGTATCTGGGTCAGCTTCAAAAAATCCGCCTCGGGCATCACGTTGGTGTAAAAAGCGCCCGTATTCAGAGCCATGTCCACCACGCCGGTTTTGACAGCATTGCCCAGTTCAAATGGAGGAATGGCCCGGGGACCACCGATGAAGTTGATTTGCAGTATTCCTTTGCCCTCGAGGTTGACCTTATTGATCCAGAGTTGCAGACGTTGAACGTAAATAAAATTTTCAGCAAAACCGGTGATCAGGCGAAGAGTGACCTCTTGTGCCATGGGTGCGGTGATTGCGCCAAGAAACAAAACTAATGCCGTAGCTTGGGCAAGTAAACGTCTTTTCATGAGCTGGTCTCCTTTTGTGGTTGCGAGTCGATGGGTAACTTGAGGGTAATCGAAATTGCCAATGTGCTGATCTCAAGTCGGTACCAATTGATGCACGGCTTGATCCAGTGCTTGGCCACTGTCGTCGGCCAAGGCGGCTTTGCGCAAAGCACTCAAACGATTGGCCGCATCGGGTTGATGACACAAACGGGGTAAAACGGCCATCAGTTTTTCAAAATGTCTCCAGCCGCGTGCATGGGTCTCGCCATAGCCTTTGACTAATTGCTGGGTACGCAGCACTTCCAAGGCCATGTCTGCGTGTTCAGGCAGTAGGCTGATGACTTGTGTCCACCAAACTTGGATTCGCTGCTGTTCAGTGGCAAATCGCAGCGATATCGGCCGAATGCGCCGCAGACTAGCCACAAAGTAAAGGAGCAAGAATCCGCTCAAAGAGCTGGTTTGCACCACGCGTCCTTTTTTTGTGAAGCGACCGACCACTGCTCTTGCAGAAGAGGAGGCCAGCAGCCAACGGCCCAAACCAACAGGCAAGGTGTCAGCAATTTCTTCCAATCGCGGGTGCATGAATTCGTGTATGTCGATCAACTGACTGTTGCTCAAATTCACCTCTTGGCTCACGCGCTGGAAACGACTTCGACGTGTTTTCAGATCGGCAACACGCACCGTGTCCTCGTAAGACATCCACAAGGCCAAGTGCCTAGCCCCTTCGCGCTGGATCTCTTCAGTCAGGTTTTTTGAAACGCCAGCAGAGGTTAATGCATCGGCCATCTCTATCAAACGTTCTGCGTAAAGCGTGGCATAACCCACGTCCTGGTAATCAGCCAAGCGCTTCAAACCTGAGGCAATGACTTCGTGCGCTGAGGAAACAAACTTACCATCAAGACTTTGAGCTAAGGCCTGTAATTTGGGCCCCACACTGCTATACAAAGAAAGTGTGACTGGGTCGACTTGAATTATGGGCTCTGGACTAGGCTGAAGCACCTGCATGGCCGCATCAAACCCGGCAGCAAATGCCTTCAGACTGGCCTTAACGCCAACACCACTGCGCTCGATGGTGGCTTCGAATTGAGCCCTTGAAAACGGAAGGCGCTGACTGGCAGCCAATGCACCATACAAGGCAGGCGTAATCAGGCTACCAGTTTGTTCGGCCAATCTGGAAAAGTCAGCACTGATGAATTGACGAGCAGCAACCTGTGCCCCAGCCAAAAGCTTAGCCTCATCCACACGGCCGTCCCCCATAGCCGAGCGCTCGGTCATCGAATAAACTCGGTGTGTGGATGCGATGAAAGTGGTTTTGCTCGGATGCACAAGCCCACGCTGGATAGCGCGACCGGCTTCCATCAACTCAGACGCCAGCACGATGTCAACTTCGCCCGGGAACGGGCTGAGCGCCATCACTGGCAACTGACCCGATGGGGATGCCGAATGAGGATACATCTCGATGTAGTAGACCGTAGCACCGGTACGCTGAGCCACGCCAGGCACTGAAGTGGTTTGAGCCCAATGGTTGTTGTTTTCAGCCAGATCAACAAGCCAGTCTGCCAGCACACCACCGCCCTCACCACCCATGGCCAAAATGGCTAGACTAATGATGCCTTGGGGTCGAACTGCATCGTTCATGCGGCAATGCCCTCCAAACGACGCTCAATTCGTTTTTGCAGCCAGCCAATTACACGCTCACGCAGGCCTTGCTTGAAGTGATCCCAGGGACTTGGATTATTGATGATCTCGGCCCTGTAAAACGATGGGCACAGCACAGCAGCGTGGGCTACCTCGCCACACAAGCCGCAGCCCACGCAACTGTCCTTTACGGACGCCACTGGGTCTTGACGTAGCGGATCGGGATTAGGCTTGATGCTGAGCGAGGGGCAGCCGGATAGGCGTATGCAGGAGTGATCGCCGGTGCAGGTGTCGGGGTCGATGCCAAAGCGCTCACGAACCACGCGCTCTCCTTTCTGAATATGCTGTCGAATCAACGGCTTGACACGTCGCTGGCGATTGAGCATGCACTCGCTTTGTGCCACGATCACCTTGGGGCCTTGCTGCTTCGTCGTTAATGCGTCGCGTAAAGCCTGACGCATCTGCTCCAAGCTGTAGGTATTGGTAACCGTTTTGACCCACTCCACCCCCACACCACGCACGGCTTTTTCAATTGGGTTGTTTGTATTGCGAATAGGGTTGACCGCTTTAGAAGACAACACATCTTGTCCACCGGTGGCAGCCGAATAGCCGTTGTCTACTACCAACAGCAAGTTATCTGACTGGTTAAACACCGCATTGCCCACTCCACTGGTCAGCCCGTTGTGCCAGAAACCGCCGTCACCCATTATCGAAATAGTGCGTTTGCTGGTCTCGTGGGTGTTGAAGGCCGATGCCCCTGCCCAGCCCAAACCATAGCCCATGGTGGTGGCGCCGATACTAAAGGGCGGCAAGATCGAAAAAAGGTGACAGCCGATGTCGCAACTTACATGGTGCTTGCCCAGCTCTTTTTCAAGCATCTTGATGGCCGTGAAGATGGGCCTCTCAGGACAACCCGTGCAAAACGACGGTGGTCGCGGATGCACTTGGGCTAAAGCTTCTGTGATCGCCAGCTGGTTGCTTGGCTGCAGGGAGGGTACAGGCGCAGGATTCAGGTGCACCGCGAACTGCTCAATAAACGCCCGGATCCCTTTAAGCAAGACCCCACCGGTGTATTCGCCACCCATGGGCAACAAGTCTTTGCCGTGGATTTCGGTGTTCAGGCCTGCTTTGTGCAAGATGCTGTGAATGTTCTGCTCAATGAAGTCAGGCTGACCTTCTTCCACAACCAGCAGGCCGCGCTTACCCGAACAAAAGCGCTTGAATTCATCGTCTACCAAGGGGTAGGTGATGTTCAACACATAAAGTGGGATGACGGTCTTTCCAAAGTCATCGGCCAAGCCCAACAACTGCAGTGAACGAACCACGCCGTTGTAAAGGCCCCCCTGCAGGACGATACCAAAGTCCTGCACGTCTTCAGAGAAGAATTCGTTGAGATGGTGTTCCTGAATGAATTTGACCGCCGCAGGCCAGCGCTTGTGGGTTTTTTCCTGCTCATGCAGATAGCTAGCGGGTGGCAACACGATGCGGTTGACATCACGCTTGGGGTTTTCGATGGCGTCTTTGAGAGTAAAACTGGGCCGCACGTTGTCACGCGCGGGGAAACGGCCATGCACATGACAAGCGCGGATACGCAACTCCAGCATGACTGGTGTGTTGCTGGCTTCTGATAACTCAAAACCTTTTTCAACCGCACGCACAATACTAGGCAGATTTGGTCGCGGATCGATCAGCCATACCTGCGACTTCATGGCAAATGCGTGCGAACGCTCTTGCATGATGCTCGAACCCTCACCGTAATCCTCGCCCACAATCAGCATGGCGCCGCCCGTAACTCCACCTGAGGCTAAATTGGCAAGGGCGTCAGAGGCAACATTGGTGCCTACTGTTGATTTGAAGGTGACTGCACCGCGCAGAGGGTAATTGACTGAAGCAGCTAAAGTCGCTGCGGCAGTGGCCTCCGAAGCGCTGTGCTCGAAATGAACGCCAAGCTCTTGAAGGATGTCGTTGGCATCTGTCAGCACATCCATCAGGTGTGAGATCGGCGCCCCCTGGTAGCCAGCGACATAAGAGACTCCCGACTGAAGCAATGCCTTTGTGACGGCCAAAATTCCCTCGCCACTGAACTCCTCACCATCACCCAAGCGGAGTTTTTGCACCTCTTGCACAAACGAGCGTTCAGCCATGCATCAGACCTTTCGAAGGGGTGTTAGTCCCTAGACGACAAACAAAGTTATTGTCACTATAAAATAGCCAAATGGGTTGTGAAAATGGATTATTACGATGATCTATATTGATATGGTTAACAATGAGTATCAACTCTCATTCCAAGGAGCTGGGGTTTTTGAAGACTTGCGAAGGCTCAACTCCTAATTCAGATCAGCAAATTCATCTCCGAAAAGACCAATGCGCTGGCGCTTTGAGCGGCTTTTTATGCGACCGCAAGAACCGCCTCTGAAAGCGGCTTCACCTTGCGAATAACGCTTTTAGCTTTCTGCTCAGCCGCCCATAAATCGTAGGCCGCTTGCATACCCAGCCATACATCTGCACGCCCGCCATGCTCTACGCCTAACCAGCGCTCAAGTCGCAAGGCCATTTCTGGCGAAATGGAAGCTGTGCCATTCAACATGCGTGACAGCGTAGGGCGCGTTACACCCAGGGCATGTGCTGCATCAGTAACGCTCATGCCTAGAGCCGGCAAAACATCATCTCGCAACGAAAGTCCGGGGTGGGGGGGGTTGTGCATCCTGCTCATCGCCATAGTCCTCAGTGGAAGTCCTGATAATCAACCAAGATGGCATCGCCATCCTGAAAACGAAAGTTTAGTCGCCAATTTCCGCTCACTAAAACAGCCCAGTGTCCGTCGAGCATTCCAGACAGAGGATGAAGCCTCCAGCTTGGCAGATTCATATCTCGGGGAGCCTGAGCTTGGTTCAACTGCGCCAATTGCCTAGCCAGCCTAGCCGTGTGCACCGCCTGGATACCTGCCTTTGTTCCTTTTTTGAAAAAGGCCTCTATGCCCTTGTGCGCGAAGGTCCTGATCATGTGGGATTATTGTAACGTTACACGGCACGGAGGTCAATGGGCGCAGGCTATGACCCACGCCCAAAGCTGCGACAACCATTACGCCATGGGCAAAGCGCCCGCGCGCTCTAACCATGTGGCGATTGGTGGCAAATAGTAAGCGCGACTAAACGGGGCTGCCTTACATCCATGAAGTTGCATTTCGCTTCTTCCAGCCCGCTATGGTCGGGGGATGCGCGGCAAAATTGCTGAATGGATCGACCTTAGCGGAATTTGTGCTGCACGAGAAGATGCGTGGACTGATCAAAACGCTTGTGATCCTCGAGGATGCAGGTGATCTTGATGCCGAGTTCCGCCACGATCGGCATCATAGATTTCGGAAATATGAACACCGATAACGAAACAGTGACCATGATTTGCTCAATGTCACCTTTGAAAGACTGGATTATTCCAGTGCAGAAAATCCAGTGGCTTTTACGATACGAGACCAACGCTCTGACTCACGAGTCATTTTTTCCTGGAAACTAGCGCCACAGATATCAGGCGTTGGATTGAGTCCGGATGCTGCCATGCGGGTCTTGAATTCAGGCGTAGCCAACATTTGCTGATGCGCCATGGTGAGCCGTTGCGCCACGGCTACAGGAATGCCTTTAGGGGCCGACAAACCAAACCAGACCGAGGCGGTCAACTGTGGCAAACCCAACTCCGCAACTGTGGGCACATCGGGCAGTAACGTGGAGCGTTTTTCTCCAGTGGTAGCGTGAGCAGTCAGTTTGCCCGACTTGATGTGCGGAGAGGCTGTAGCGATTTGAACAAATCCCAACGGCGCCACCCCTCCAATCATGTCAGTGATCTGCGGAGGGCTGCTCTTGTATGGAATGTGAGTCATCTCCACATCCAAAGCTTCTGACAACTGGTGCCCCAAAAAATGAGCTGGTGAGCCAGGCGAGTAGGACGAATAAGTGGGGGGTGTTTTCTGGGCCTTGAGCCACTGAACCAACTGCCGATAGTCTTTGGGCCCTAATTGTTGATTGGTAGCGAGCACCAGTGCAGCGTCCACACCCTGGCAAATCTGCGTAAAGTCACTCCCCTTGTATTGCGCACGTGAATTGGCGTTGGGAGTGATGGTCATCATCCCTGCGGTATTCACTAACAAGGTGTAGCCATCAGCAGGTTCGCGCATGATTTGCTGCGCGGCAATCATGCCGCCACCCGCCGGAATGTTCTCTACGATCACGGGTTGTCCGAAGGATTTGCTCAAGTGATCGGCCAAGGCCCTTGCATACACGTCTGGCGGGCCTCCAGCTGTGGAGGGGGCCAAAAGCTTGATGGTTTTTTCTGGCCAAGTCTGTGACTGCGCAAGGGCTGCGTTCAAGCACAACAGGATAAGGATGGAAATTTTTCGAATGTTCATAAGGGTGTCTCCGGTACGATTAAATTTTCAACGCTGCTTCATACAAGCTTACTTAGTGCAGCACTCATACCTGTAGATGAACAACACCAAACCGGCATCCCGCTCCAGGAAGTCTTAATCCCTTAAGTTACTCATCACTTGCATGGCCATCCGAACACCGGGAAAAGTCATGAACGCTCAAGGAAAAAGCTTTCACCAACTTTATTTCCGGATATTTTCGTGCCAATAAACCACGACCAGTTTTGGATACATGAGAACATGATCATTTTCAGCACAGTGAACCTTGGCGAACAACACCGTCGCCTAAAACCTGCTTTAAAGAGTTCATTGCTTCAACATCGGTTCGGTACATGCGTAATTGTCCACTTGGCACCAAACAACCGGCCCTATGCAAAGAAGTCTCCACAGGCAACTTCATACCGCTGATATGAAACGTGATTCCTCTTTGAATCAGGTTTTTTTCAAGTCGAGCGATGCTTTCAGTGCCGGTCACATCGATGCGGTTGATCGAATTCGCAAACCAGACCAAATGTCTCACATCGCTGCGGGCCATTGCTTGCACGATGGCTTTTTCAAAGGCTGCAGCAGTTGCAAAATCCAACGCTGCATCCATCCGGATAGCCAATACCGAAGGTCCCAAAGGAGGAAGCTTCCATAGGTGTCGATCGCGCAAACTGCCATCCGGGTGTAAGCCCACTTCAATAATGCGCGGATGCATTCTCAGGTACAAAAAATGACTAAGTGAGAGCAGCAAGCCCAACAGCACCCCCCAATAGAGTTGTGGCGCCATGAACAAGGTACCCCCCAAAGTAATCAAAGCAGTCAAAGCCTCCATACGGTCCACCCGATAGACCTGCATCCATTGTTCGGGTTTGAGTAACCCCCACACTGCCATAATGACGATGGCTGCCAAAACAGACTGCGGCACAGGTTGCAAAATCGGCGTCAGGTATTGCAGACACACCACGATGATGCCAACCTGGACCAAGTTCGCCCATCCTGTTTGAGCGCCGGCGTACAAATTCAGTGCAGAACGCGAGAACGATGAACTGGTAGGGAAAGCGCCACTCAGGCCAGAAGCGATTTTGGCCAACCCCTGACCGATAAGATCTTGATCCTGATCCCAGATCTTGCCCGCCTGATCATTGTCCACTTTGGCACTTGATGCAGTTTCCATAAAACTGACCATGGTGATCGCCATGGCGGGTACCAACAAAGACTTGATGGCATCCCAACCAATCCAACTGGGCCAATAAATTTCAGGTAGGCCCTGGGGTAAAGCGCCGACCGTCAAACCATTTTGCTCGGGCAGTCCCATCTTCACACTCAGGACTGCACTGACCACCACCAACAGTAAAACCGTTGGAAAAGATGGACGCCAACGCTTGGCCCACCACAGCAGCGCACAACTGCCCAAACCCATACAAAATGAAGGCAGGTGCCAGTGCTGCGGTGTCAAAGCTTGCGACCAGTTACCCATGCCCATTAACGCCGGCACTTGGCTTAGGACGATGAATATCGCTGCGGCTTGGGTGAAACCGGACAACACCGGACTGCTGATCAGGTTCAACAACCAACCCAAGCCGGCAAAACCCAGCAGCAACTGCAATGCTCCGCTCATCAAAGATAACCAAACCGCCAGGTTCACCCAGTCCGGACTGCCTTGCTCGGCTAATCCGGACAAAGAAGCAAACACCAAAGTGGCGGTCAGTGCCGTTGGCCCCACCGCCAGTCTATGGGAAGCACTGAACAGCACTGCGACTAAGGCGGGCAACAAGGCGGCATAGATACCCGTGATCAGGGGCATTCCTGCCAACGCAGCATAGGCCACCGCCTGTGGGATCAGCATCAAACCCACGGTAAAACCCGCCAGGCTCTCACTTCGCCACAGCTTCGCCGAGAGCTGAGGCCAACTCAGGAAAGGAAAGTAACGGCGAGCCCGGCTCATCGCTGAGGCATATCTTTGTATGAATATCCCAAGCTGATGCCTGCGTCGGCAGGGATAGGCGGCACGGTGCGCTCCCAATTCTCCCAGGCTTGGCGCATATCGGCCAAACGTTGCGGTTCGCGGTTCGCCAAATTGGCGCGCTCACGCTCATCGGTGTCGATGTTGAACAAGTAGTCGTTGCCATCAACTCGAAGGTACTTCCAAGACCCTAGACGCATGGCACGCTGCCCTCGGTAATTCATGCGCCAAAACATGGGACGCTCAAAGGTCAGTGACGGATCTTTCAAGACGCTCGCCAACGAAACCCCATCGAGAGTATGGTCGTCATCAACCGACGCGCCGGCCAGCTCTAGGATCGTGGCTGTCCAGTCCATGGTGAGGCACTGTTGCTTACTAACCGAACCGGGGGCAATAACGTCAGGCCAATGGGCGATCCAGGGCACCCTGATGCCGCCCTCGGTCAAGTCCATCTTGCCGCCCACCAAAGGCCAGTTGTCGCTGAAACGCTCGCCACCGTTGTCGCTGGTGAACAAAATCAGAGTGTTGTCCAGTTGGCCGGTCTCGCGCAGCGCCTGCATCACCCAACCGATGCCTTGGTCCATGTGGTGGATCATGCGCCGGTAGGTGTGGATGTTGCCGCCATCGAGGTGAAAAATATTGCTCTTGGTGGCCTCGGCCACGGCCTCGTCATCGCGAGTTTCCCACGGCCAATGTGGTGCCGTGTAGTGCAGGCTAAGGAAAAAAGGCGATGCCGTCGACCCCTGCCTTCGAACAAAATCGACTGCGCGTTGTGTAAGCAAGTCGGTCAAGTAACCTTCTTGGGCGTGCTCTTCCTCTCCTAGGTATAAATCGTGCGTGCCGTTGTTGCTGCAATGGGTGAAGTAATCCACCCCCCCGGACATGGGCCCAAAAAATTCGTCATAGCCCGACTTCAGGGGTCCGAACGTCGGTGGATAGCCCAAATGCCATTTGCCGATCAGGGCCGTGGCGTAGCCCTGCTTTTTCAACAGAGACGGCAATGTAGGGTGTTGCGGCGGCAAACCCAAGACGGTGCTGCCCTTACTTTTGCTGCTGATGGGCTCATCTGCACCGCCCCGCAACCGGTATTGATAGCGCCCCGTCATCAAAGCAAAACGGGTGGGCGAGCACACCGGCGAATTGGCATAGCCTTGTGTCAAGCGCAAACCTTGGGATGCCATCTGATCTAAGCAAGGGGACACGGGTCCAAAATCGGCCTCACGACCACCATAACACCCTAAGTCTGCAAAACCCAGGTCGTCGGCAACGATGAAAATGATGTTGGGTTGTTTCATGAAAAGTCCAATTCAGGCCAACGGCCCTGATGCGTTCAGTCGGGGCAGAAACACGATTTGTGAACTATAGTCGCCCAACTTTTAGCGTCTTCAGCCATGGTCTTTTTCAAATCGGCCGTACTTCCACCGACTGACTTTAAACCCAAGGCCTCAAAACGCTCTTTGACCTCGGGGTGAGCCAAATGCTTCATCAGTGCCTAATGATCTCATCGATAGCCGCAAACGGTGTCTTGGCAGGCGCATACATGGCTAACCAAACCTGCCCCACGTCATCAGGAAAACCCTGCTCCATGAAGGTGGGCACATCGGGCATGACCTTGCAGCGCTGAGCATCCAAAATAGCCAATACGGCGCACTTACCAGACTTGGCGTTTTGTTGCCACTCCATCACCACATCGACCGATACCCCAGTTGGAAAACACACGGCCACCCTAAAAGGCTAATCCGTTTGCGCCCAGGTGCTCAAGGCCTGGAGCAAGAAAGCTCCACATACCAAGGCAGTCATCAATTGACGAATATTCATCATCATGTCTTCAGTCTATTGTCATTGAATGCAATGGTGTACAAATTTGGTCTCTAAGAAGGCTTCCATGCCCTCGGTTCCGGACTCACTGCCGTGACCGCTGTCCTTCACGCCGCCAAAGGGTGCCTCTGGCACCGACACCCCCGTGCTATTAATGGCAAGGCTGCCCACTTGCAGAGTTTGGGTAACGTGATGGATGTGGCGGGCCGAATCGGTGAACAAATAGCCCGCCAGTCCATATGTAGACTGGTTGGCCCAGCCGATGGCCTGAGCCACATCCTCAAAAGCCGTGATAGTTGCCACCGGGCCAAAGGGTTCTTCTTGCATCACGGGCATTGCGGGCTGCACTTGAGTCAACACCGTGACAGGCACAAAAAAACCACCCTCGGGGGCCAGCCCCTGATGGACGCGGGCACCCGCCTGCACCGAACGATCGATCAGGTCGAGCACCGCCGCCTTTCGACGGGCGTTGGCTAAGGGGCCCATCTGCGTGCCGCTTTTCAGACCGTCGCCCAGCACCAAGCGCTGACTGGCGGCCACAAAGGCAGCAGTAAAGTCGGCCTCAATGAGGCGATCCACATAAAAACGCGTCGGGGCCAAACAGGCCTGACCGGCATTGCGAAACTTATGCGCCACCATCATTTTAACTGTGGACTCCAGATCGGCATCGGCACACACGATCACCGGGGCATGACCACCCAATTCCAGGGTGATGCGCTTGAGGTGTTGAGCCGACAGTTGGGCCAAGTGGCGACCCACCGGCACCGAGCCGGTGAAGCTGACCTTGCGGATCAATCCAGAGGCGATCAATTGCGTCGATAACTCAGCAGGCACACCATACAGCAGTTGTAAGGCGCCGGCGGGCAAATCATCTACGAAACACGCCACCATAGCTGCCACGCTGGCCGGGGTTTCCTCCGCTCCTTTGAGAATGATCGAGCAACCGGCGGCCAAAGCACCGCCTATCTTGCGTGCCGACAACACTAGTGGAAAATTCCACGGTGCAAACGCAGCCACCGGACCCACTGGCAGTTTGTGCACCTGCATGCTGCTGTTGGGCAGGCGGGCGGGCACCAGACGACCATAGGTTCTGCGCGCCTCCTCGGCATACCACTTGATCAAATCCGCCGCCATCAGGCTCTCAGTGCGCGCCTCAGCCAACGGTTTGCCCTGCTCCAAGGTCAGCATGCAGGCGATTTGCTCGGTTTGGTCGCGCATGCGAGCCACGCCTTTTTCCAGTCGGGCACAACGCTCAAAGGCCGGCACCCGCTGCCAGGCCTCAAAGCCTTTTTGCGCCGCCTGCAAAGCCAGATCGATCTGCTTGGGGGCGGCTAAGCACAAACGGTCCAGCACCTGCATGTTGGCCGGATTGACCAACTCAAAGTCAGCGGCATGCTCACCGTCGCACCAGCCTCCATCGATGTGCAATTGAGGCGCCCGATAAGATGTGCTCATATGTTGCGACCCCCGTCCACATCTATACACATGCCCGTCAGAAAACTGGCCTCTTCGGAAGCCAAAAACGCCACGGCAGAGGCCACATCTGCGGGTTGCGTGAAACGCCCCAGCGGGATGCGGGCCAAAAACTTATCGCGGTTCGCAGGCGTGTCCTCCATACCCATGAAATCGGCCATCATTGGAGTCTCTCCGATCATGGGATTGACCGCATTGACCCGCACACCAGCACGCGCAAACTCAAGCGCCAATCCCTTGGTCAGGTTGATCATTGCAGCCTTGCTGCCGCTGTACCACGTCAGACCAGGACCTGGACGCACGCCGGTGGTGGAGGCTACATTCACCATCACGCCCCTTCCCTGCGACACAAAATGCGGTAACACGCACTGTGCCGACCAATAAATGCTTTTCAGGTTGACTCGATACACCCGGTCAAACTCGTCCTCAGTCACGTGCAAGGCCGGCATGTTGCGGTGGGTGGTACCGGCGTTGTTGACCACGACGTCCAGTCCGCCCAACTTGGCCAGAGTATCTTGCACCAACTGGCGGTAAGACTTCTCGGACGCCACGTCACATACCATCTCATACGCACGACCGCCAGCTTCGCGCAGCTCGGAGGCCATGCGCTGACCGCCATCGGCATTAAGGTCGGCCACCATCACAGAGGCCCCGGCTTGACTAAGACGGCGAGCAATTGCCGCCCCAAATCCCGACGCTCCACCAGTCACTATAGCCACTTTGTTGTTCAAATTCATTTGGTTTCCTTGTTGGACAAAAAACGACCCGAATGCCCCCAAACCGGTGAATCAGTCTCGACCCGCAGGGCTTGGGCCTGATCTAGGTCGGATTCGGCCTTGATCAAGCGGTCGATCAGCCAACGGGCCTGATTCAGACCGGCATCGGCACCGATTGGTCGCATGGGGCGATCAGGCAACTGGCTGATGATTTTTTGTTGTGCCTCGATCATGGCGCGGTCTTCTTCGAAAGCCACCACCACGTTTTGGTAGATTTGTTCGGTCAGGGCCTCGTTGTCGAGCTCAAAATTACGGGCCTGACAAAACCAATAATGGCTGGTGGTCTCGGTCTCAGGAGTTTGGATCGAGGTATGCCTGAACTGCACGGCTTCGGGCACCCGATGACCCTCGGGAGCGCCGGTGCCTACCGGGGCCGAGCCCGCATCCATGCGCAGAAAAGCTGGAGGCGTCCATTGATAAATCTGCCAACGATCCACTTTGCCCTCGAACGAGGCCACACTCTTGTGCAAATTGGGCATGTCGTCGTTGTGGTACCAACGCGAAATGGTCAAGGTGCCTGCTCCGTTGTTATCGCGCTCAATCTGGGGTTTAAGGCCAGCGGCGCTCTCGGTGCCCAGGGTGTTCGGGTGGACCCAGGCCAAGTGGGTAAAGTCAAGCAGGTTGTCTATAATCAGCTTGTAATTGGCCTGATAGTGGATGTAACCGGGCTTCATCCGCCAGTTAGGAGAGTCGTGCCAAAAGTAATCCACGATGTCTTTTGGATTGGCCAGAGACGGGTCGCCCATCCAGATCCAGACTAGCCTATGGCGCTCGACCACCGGAAAAGTCTTGACACAAGTTTTTGGGGGAATCTGGGCCTGACCCGGGATTTCCACACAGATCCCCTGAGGGTCAAACTTCAGGCCATGGTACATGCATCGCACGCAATCGCCTTCCTTGCGCCCCAAGTGCAAAGGGGCGGACCGGTGGCAGCAACGGTTTTCCAGGGCCACCACCGCCCCCCGGTTGTCCCGGTATAACAGCACCGGCTCATTGAGCAAGGTGCGAGTAAACAAACTATCGTCGGGTACTTCAATGTCCCAAGCGGCCGCATACCAGCAGTTTCTGATGAACATGTCTATGTCTCCTCAAAGCTTGTGTTGAAATGCTAGTTTTGGTTAGTGCAACCTGCAAATCGATTTTACGTAGTTGTGATCAGATTTTATGATCACAAAATGGGTAGGCCATGAAGTTCCAAACCCTACAAGCTTTGATCTGTATCGAGGAAGTGGGCAGCCTGCGGACCGCCGCCAAGCTGATCCACATGTCCCAGCCCGCCCTGTCAGCGGCCATCCAGCAACTCGAGGAAGAGCTCAAGGCTCCGCTTCTGGTACGCACCAAGCGCGGGGTCAGCTTGACCCAATTCGGCCATGCCTTCATGAGGCACGCCCGTTTGATCGTGGCCGAGCGTCGCCGGGCCCATGAGGTGTTGGAGCAAATGCGGGGGCATTGGGAGGGACAAGTGAGGTTTGCCACCTCGCCCGCCATGGCCTTGAGCTCCCTGCCAATGGCCCTGGCAGCCTTCTGTCACGAATTTCCCTCGGTCCAGATCCATTTGCGCGATGGCCTGTACCCCGGAGTCTCACCCCAACTGCGTGACGGCACCCTAGACTTTGCCTTGACAGCCGCCCACAAACATGACTTGGACAACGACCTGGAGGCACAAGCGCTGCACGCCAGCGATGTGGTCATTGTGTCCCAACGCAAGCACCCACAAGCCCGCGCTACCCGCCTGGCTCAGCTTGTCGACTGCCGTTGGGTTTTCTCCAGCGCCCCGCGCGGACCCGGCGCCATTATTATGGACGCCTTCGCCCAAAGCGGACTGCCTGAACCGCGCCAGGGCATGGTTTGCGAGTCGTTTCTGGCCTTGCCGGGCATCGTGGCGCATACCCAGATGCTAACAACCATGCCGCGCGACCTTTACGAGCGCAACGCCTACCTGGAGCACCTGTGCATCTTGCCAATCCAAGATCCCCTGCCCAGCCCAACCATCTATGTGGTGCGCCGACATGACCTGCCATTGACCCCGGCCTCTGAAGCCCTGATTCGCTGGATCCAGCACTACGCAAGGCAAGTCGGCTGAACCCACCATCGGCAAACTGATCGACCGCATGGTTGCCATGGGTTGGCTGCAAAAAGGCAAATCGGCCAGCGATGCCCGCACCATGCAGGTCAGTCTATCGCCAGCGGGCCTGGCGGTGCTTCAAGCCACCACACCGGGCATGCGGGCGCTGATGAAGCAATATGGCAGCGCACTCAGTGCCAGCGATTATCGGCACTTCATGAGCAGCGTGCGCACCTATGGCAAACAGGTGGCGCGCTGCCTCAACGCACCACCTGTGGACAGGCCTGAACAGATGCCCTTTAGCTCAGGAGAACCACTTTAGGGGCATCAAAGCCAGGTTGGGCCAGATGATCAGGCAAGCCACCAGAGCCAAATTGGCCACTAGAAACGGCATGACCCCCCTGAAAATGGTGGCCAAGGACACATCGGGGGTGAGCGTTTTGACGGTGAAGACATTCATCCCCACCGGCGGTGTCAGCATCCCCACTTCGATCATGACCGTCACAAAAATACCAAACCAGATCGGGTTCACGCCCATGCCGACTGCCACTGCCGTGAACATCGGCACTGTCAAGAGCATCAAGCCCATGGCCTCCATCAGGCAGCCCAGCACCAAATAAATGATGCACATGCTGATCAGCACGCCATAGACGCTGAAACCCTGTTGCTGGATCCAGTCGACTAGCTGCACCGTCATGCCCGTCAAGGTGATGAAATTGGCAAAGGCCAAAGCACCGAAAATGATCGTAAAAATCATGGCGGTGGTCTTGCCCGTTTCGACCAAGCAACTCACTAGCACCCGCAGGTTCATCTTGCGACGGGCCACCGCAAAGGCAAATGCTCCCATGGCGCCGATGCCAGCCGACTCGGTGGCCGTGAACACCCCGCTGTACAAGCCCCCCATGACAAAAACAAACAGGGCGATGACCGACCACACCCCTTTGAGGGCGATGAATTTTTGCTTCAGGGTGAATTTGGGACCACGAGGGCCCAACGCGGGATTTAGACTGACCGTCACCCACACTGCGATGATGAAAAACAAGGTCAGCAACAAGCCCGGGATGATGGTGGCGATGAACAACTTGCGGATGTCGGTCTCGGTCAACAGGCCAAACAACACCAAGGGTACCGAGGGCGGAATCAGCACCCCCAACACACCCGCTGAAGCGACCGAACCGGTCGATAGCCGGTCGTGATAACCCAGTCGCCGCATGGGCGGGATCGCCACCCGGCTCATTGTGGCCGCCGTGGCAATGGAACTGCCTGAAATGGCCGCGAACAAGGCACAAGATGCCACCGTGGCATGCGCCAAGCCGCCCCTGAAGTGACCGAGCCATGCATTGGCTGCGTCGTACAACTCCTCGCTGATCTCGGCCCGGTGGACAAAAATGCCCATCAACACAAACATCGGCAACACCGACATGCCGTAGTTGGCCGACGAGTCCACCATGATCTGCGCCAACATGGCCAAAGCACCATCGGAACCCCGCACATAGGCGAAGCAGCCGACGCCTGCGAGCAGCATGGCCAGCCCCAGGGGCACCCCGCCAAAAGCGAGCAAAAACAGCACCACAAATCCGATCACGGCCGTGGTCATGATGAGGCTCCCTGACGAGACACCGAACGCCACAGACCCCAAAGCACCAATGTACTGCTGACTGCCGCAAAGACGGCCAAAACATAGACCAGGGGTCCCTGCGGCAAAGCCAGGACGATGGTTTGCTGCTTTTGCTCGATCGACTCTCCGGCATAGATCCACAGACGCCAACTCATCAGCGCCAAGGCCAGAAAACTGATGGCATCACAGACCCGAGTTTTCCAAAGGATAGCCGAATCCCCCAACAAGCCATCGATCAACGAAACCGTCACATGGCCCCGATGTCGCGTGACCAGGGGCAAAGCGGCAAAGATGCTCAGGGCCATCGCGTACTGGATGATCTCCAGACTACCCTTGATCGGCGCCGAAAAAACATAACGCGCAAACACATCGAAAAAGGTCAACACCACAATCAGCCCCAAAGGCACAGAGGACATCCAACCCAGCCAGCGGTCCAAAGCATCGTCATGCACGGGTATGGCCTGCGTTTCACTCATGTTTGTCTCCATTTATCATGCGAAACCCGACCGCCTTGCGGCGGTCGGGGCCGGACTAGGGAAACGTCATTTATTCTTGACGGCTTCTTCCTTGAAAAAGGCTAAGGCAGCCTTGCCGTCCACGCCCAGGCTGGCGGCGTCAGCCAACCAGGCGGCCTCGATCGGCTCAGCCAGTTTTTTCAACTCGGCCACAAACTGGGGGCTGGCCTCTTTGTAAACCAGGCCCTTGGCCTTGGACTCGGCCCGCACGCGATCGTCAACGTTGTCATAAACGACAAACCGGCGCGAGAAAGCTTCCCCCGAGAGCGCCATGATAGCTTCCTGATCCTTGGGTGCGATGGCACTCCACTTTTTCTTGTTCATGAAAAAAGCAAACGCCGGCATCGTCAGGTGACCCGGCACATCAATCACTTCCTTGGCGTATTGCAGGGTTTTGAAAGCATCGGCGTCCATTGCCGCATAACCTGCAAACGAGTCCACCGTGCCGCCCGAAATGATTTCATGGCTACGCACCGCAGGCGCGGCCACCACGCCGGCACCACCGGCTTCAAACATCCGAGCCGGAACGCCGGGCAGGGCATACATCTTGGTGCCTTTGAGGTCGGACATGCTGTTGATCGGGTTCTTCATCGCGTAAATGGGGCCCGCAGCGCCAACAAAGAAACCTAGGACCTGCACATCGGGCAACTCGTTGGCTTTGGCGAAGAATTTTTCATAGGTGCGCCACAAGGCCACCGAGCTGCCCCTGGCCGAGGTATTCACAAAAGGCAGATGCGCCACATTGGTGAGCTTAACCTTGGGTGCCAAAAAGCCATGGAACTGATAGGCAATGTCAAATACCCCCTTGGTCACCCCATCGAGTTGCTGAGGCGGTGCCGAAAGACTGGTGGGGGCGACCTCGATCACCACCCGGCCTTGGGTGGCCTTGGCCACATCATCGGCCCAGGGCTTGATGATCTGCGTCGTGATGGGGTGATTCACCCCGATGAATGAATTGAGCAACAATTTTTGTTGCGCCTGCGCGGCAGTGCTGGCCAGGCCCAAGCCCAGACACAGAGATGCCAATGCGATGCTTCTGCGATGAAATTTCATGATTGTCTCCTGTTGATATGCCATGAAAAAAATGCCCTCTCAGGCGGCGGATGAAACAGGTGGTTCGAAATACACCCCATACTCGCGAGCCACCTCCACCACTTGGGCGGGGCTCGACATGTTGTGGATGCGACGATACAGGTCAACCAGCTTGCCCGCTGGCGCAGCCCAAAACAGGGCCTTGGCGGGTTTGCCGGAATTGTTGAAAAAGGCATGCGGAATGCCGCGCGGCATGCGTACCAGATCGCCCACATGGGCCGAGCAAGCCTGGCCATCCAGGATCAGGTCAATGCGCCCTTCCAGCACATAGATGTACTCATCCTGATAGGCGTGGGTGTGGGGCGGGACAAAGGTTTCCTCCGGAAACACCGCATGCCACGAAAAACTGTCTTCGCTCATCTGCTTGGGCGTGTAGACCTGCCCCAAAATATTCCAGCTCACCCCGTCCAGGCTTTGGTTGTGCGGGGTGATATCAGGGGTTTCATGCAGGCTCATGCCGGATCCTCTTCAAGGGGATTGATGGGTTGGGTCAGTCGGTCCAGGGTGCGCTTGACCAAGGGATTGCTGGACGCAAAACGCGGCTTAAACGTCTTGCGTTGCTCGATCAGGTCTTGTTCGTCAATGTAACCGATCAACACTCCCGACTCGGTGATTCGGGCTTGCACTTCGGTGCTGGCAATCAGGCCATCGGGCACGGTCACCCGCTGACGTGGTTGGCGCGCCCAAGAAAAAAGCATCTCCCGCATCCGCTGTCGGGCTTCGACATGAAGGGGTTGCTTGCTGTCGCCCAAATCATTGAATTCGTGGGGATCGCTCGCAAGGTCAAACATCATGGGTCGATAGCCCTCGGCCAAAATGTATTTCCAGCGGCCGTCAAAAATCATTCGCAACCAGCAGTCGCGGGGTGGGGTTTGCAATTCAATCCGGGCATCCTGAAAGGAATAGTCGTATTCGCTCACCACGACTTGGCGCCAATCGGTGGGCGTTTGACCAAACAAAAATGGCCTCAGGGATTGACCGTCGAGCACATGCGGCACCGCCGGACCGCCGAACACATCCAAAAAGGTGGGCAACAAATCCACCGACTCCACCAGCGCGTTGCAACGCGTGCCCCGGGAGACATCGGCGCGCGGGTCCGGGTCCGCGATGATCAAAGGCGTACGAATGGAAGGCTCGTGGAAAAACTCTTTTTCGCCCAACCAGTGATCACCCAAGTAGTCGCCGTGGTCGGCGCAAAAAACAATCAGTGTCTGCTCCAACAAACCTGATGTCTTCAAATGAACCATCAGTTCGCCGATGCTGTCATCGATCTGCTTGACCAGACCCATGTAGCCCGACATCACGGCATCGCGCACCTCGGTCTGGGCGAAGCTGCGCGACACTCGGTGGTTCATGAACGCCGCATAGACGGGGTGCGGATCGCGCCGCTCGCCGGAATCTCGAACCACCGGCAAGGCATGCTCGGGACCATACATACCGGCATAAGGGGCCGACACCACATAGGGCCAGTGTGGTTTGATGTACGACAGGTGCATGAGCCAGGGTTGATCTCCCGCCTGGCGCATGAAATCGATCGCCCGGCGCGTGGTGTAAGGCGTTTCGGCATGCTCGTTCGGGATGCGGGCCGGCAAATGGCTGTACTTCAGGTACCACCCCGAGCGCAGGGTGCCATCGTGATCCACCACCGTGTTGGCCCAAGCCTCCCAGGGGTTATCGCCGCCAAAACCCTGAGCGCGCAAATAGTCCGAGTAGTTCGGGTCGGGGTCATGCCCCGAATAAGGATGAATGCCATCATCCCGCTCAAAAGGCTCAAATCCGCACTCGGCCATGCGCACACCGATGGCAGAGTCTGGGTCGATGCCCATGCGCGACATCCCGGCATGGTCGGCGCGCATGTGGGTTTTACCCACCAGCACACTGCGCACGCCCAAAGGCCTCAAATGATCGCCGATCGTCATCTCGCCGGCTTTGAGCGGGACAAAATTCCAGCTCACCCCATGCGCATGCATGTAGCGACCGGTGTAATAGCTCATCCGCGAGGGGCCGCACACCGGCGACTGTACATAGGCGCGATCAAACACCACCCCACGGGCGGCCAGAGCGTCGATGTTCGGTGTGTGCAAGTGCGGGTGCCCATAGCAAGACAAATGATCGGCCCGCAGCTGATCGCACATGATGAACAAGACATTGCGTGGGCGGGTCATGGCGGCTCAGACCCTTTTCGCCACTTGACTTGTTGTCGCACGATGTTAAGGGCCTTGTCTGCCATGATGGCCTTGGGCACCGTCTGGCTGCCCCGGCGCACCGCCTTGTGCTGGGCTTCCACCATGGCCTGGTCCTCGCTAAAAGCCGCCATGATGTTGCGATGCACGATCCCGGTCATCTCCGGGTTGTCCACTTCGAAATTGCGCCAATGGATCCAGAAATAATGGGTGTGTTCTTCATCTTGCGGCGTGAGTGCCGCAATATGATGAAACTCAATGGCGCCTTCGCGCTTGCCGTGCGGCTTGTCGCGCGCCCCGGTGCCGGTGGGGGCAGAGCCCGAGTCGAGCGACATGACGGCCGGCAAATGCCAACGGAAGCAATGCCAAGCATCTACATTACCGGCAAATCTACCCACCGACTGATGAAAACGAGATGCCGGCACATTGATGTACCAGCGATCGGTCTGCACCCCCTCGGACAAGGGGGTGACCTGGGTCGAAAAATCCGCTTGTTGCACCGCACCGACGGTGTTGGGGTGAACAAAGGGCAGATGGCCGAAATCCAGCAAATTATCCGCGACCAGACTCATGTGGGCTTGCACATGCAAATAGCCCTGAGACGGAGCCCAGCGGGGGTCGTGTGCCCAAGGGGCATCGAGGATCTTGGTGGCTTCGGCTTGCTCGGGCACGCCCATCCAGATCCACAAAAAACCGTCCTTTTCCACCAGGGGATAACGGCGCACGCACATGTTGGGATGGCCTTGGGGCTGTGCCGGAATCTCCACACATTGACCGGCAGCGCCAAATTTGACACCGTGGTACATGCAACGGATGCCGTCAGGCTCGATCCGCCCAACGGACAAGGGTGTCAGCCGATGCGCACAGCGGTCTTCCATCGCCACCGCCTGCCCATCGGCCATTCGGAACAACACCAAATCCTGGCCCAGGATGGTACGCGCCAGCGGCCGTTGGTCGTCGACTTCATGCGGCCATGCGGCCACGTACCAGGCGTCGGGCATGAAAAAATGTTCCGGCAAAATGGCATTGCTCATGATTACTTTCCTCACCACTGTCCAATGATCACGCCACCAGCTGCTGCCGGATTGGCCCGCCTCATGATGTCAGTATCCGAGATGGTGACTCGATTTCGACGTTTGCGCATCCAGTCAAATACCAAGCCCAGGTGCTCATCTCGCACCCGGGCATAGCCAGGATCGCGTCCCAAATCCCGCAATTCCTGCGTATCGTCCAGCATGTCAAACAACTGCGGTGGCAAACCGTCATAGTGGATGTATTTGAAGCGATCGCTGCGCGCCATCACCATCCGGGCTTGATGGGGCTTGAGGCCCAATTCGCGGGCTGCGCCGTAAATGGAGTAATCCAGCTCCGAAAACGCCGCCTCGCGCACCGATCCCGCCTGGCCTTGCAATAGGGGCCGCAAAGACAGCCCCTCCAGCCAATGCTGGGGCATGGGCTGCCCCAAAGTGTCCAAAAACGTGGGCACCAGATCGATTGCCTCAACCAAAGCCTGGCTGACTGTGCCATGGGTTTGCGGCGAAGAGGGGTCGGCGATGATCATCGGAATCCGAACGCCCTGCTCGTACATGAATTCCTTCTCCCCCAACCAATGATCACCCAGATAATCGCTGTGATCTGAGGTGAACACAATCAGGGTGTCTTCCCACAGCCCGCGCGACTTCATGAAGGCAAACAAACGGCCCAGGTGATCGTCGACTTGCTTGACCAGACCCATGTAGGCCGGAATCACATTCAATCGATCGGCATAGCGCGAAAACGCCACCCCTTCCGGATGGCGCCGATAGCCGGCGAAAACCGGGTGATCGTCTTCACGCTCGTGATCGGCCCGGATCGGGGCCTGGATGTCCTCGGGTCCATACATTTTGTGATACGGCGCTTGGACGATGTAAGGCCAATGCGGCTTGATGTAGGACAGGTGCAGCAACCACGGCTTGTCGCCTTGCTCGGTCATGAAGTCCATCGCCCGATTTGTCATGTAGGCGGTCTCGCCGTGCTCATCCGGCGCCCGCGTCGGCAAGTGGGCGTTACGGTAATACCAACCGCTGGCGATGTTGCCTTTCTCGTCTTCGCCCGAATTGGCCCAGATGTGCCAAGGGTTGTCACCGTCCATGCCGTGGCGTCGCAAATACTCGTTGTAAGCCAAATTGGGCGGCACCTTGCCATCGGGGTGGATGCCGTCGTCTCGCTCATAAGGCTCAAATCCGGCCTCGGCCGCATAACGGCTTTGGGCGCTTTCTGGTCCCAGGGCATAACGCGACAAACCATCGCGGTCTGCAAACATATGGGTTTTACCTACCACCGCAACCCGCATGCCGCTTTGGCGCAAATGATCGCCCAGCGTCTGCTCACCTAAAGGCAGGGGGATGAAGTTCCAGGTGGCTCCGTGAGAGAACACATAACGACCAGAGTAGAACGATGCCCGCGAAGGGCCACAATTGGGCGATTGGCAATAAGCCCGGTCAAAGCGCACGCCCCGGCGAGCGATCTCGTCGATGTGCGGCGTCTGCAAGGTGCGATGCCCATAGCACGACAAATAGTCGGCACGCAGCTGATCGCACATGATGAAAAGGATGTTATTGACTTTTTTCATGTTGATCTGAAATCAAATGGTGACTCCGCCGTCGACCCCTATGACCTGCCCGGTGATGTGACACGCCAAATCGGTGGCCAAAAATCCGACGCAAGCCGCCACATCTTCAACAGTTTGCGGCTTTTGCATCGGCACCAGCGTGTGCACCCGCTGGTCAAACACATCACCGTCGGCAACGGACGCACCCGTTGTCGCCGGAACACGACCGGCCAACTCACCCCACATCGGCGTGCGGATGAACCCAGGGCAAACGGCGTTGACCGTCACACCCGACGGAGCCAAATCGCGCGCCAGCACCTTGGTCCACGAAATCAGGGCCGCCTTGGAAACGCTGTATGCCGGCATGTAGGGGGCTGAAATCACGCCGGTGACTGAAGAAATGTTGATGACCCGTCCGGCTGCAGAGGCCAGCAGCGCCTCACGCGCCTGGGCGCACCAGTGCACCGCACCCATCAAGTTGATGTTCAGGGTGCGTCGCCAAGAATCCGGTGAGCATCGGGTGTAGGGCAGGCCCGGCTCAGACCCCACGCCGGCGCAATTGACCAGCACATCTAGGCCGCCCCACTGACGAAATACCCTTTCGGCGCTAGCGGCTACCTGCTCGGCTTGACCGATGTCGCAAGCCAATGCCATCGCCTCAGCACCCGCCGCATGCAAGGTCTGCGCCATCTGCAGTGCCTCGTTTTCATTGACATCGACCACCACCACGCGAGCGCCCAAACCAGCGAGTTCGCTCGCTATGGCGCTGCCAATGCCCATGGCGGCGCCGGTCACCACTGCCACCCGGCCTGACAGACTGACCTGACTGAGTCGCGAGAGTGTATGCAAGACACTCATGTTAGAAAAAGATGCCCAGGTTCTTTTGCGTCACGACCGACTGATCTAGGATGATGTCGCGCCGACATATCAACCAGGCGTCGCCGTGCGGGCGCAAATGATCCAAGCGGTAGCCACTGAATAACTCATGGTCGTGCTCAAGATGCGAGCGGTACATTAAATAATTGCTGCGCACCTGCAAAACGCCATCGGGCGCCACCGCCATGATTTCCACATTACCCAGCAGGTGACGCGTGCGCGAAGGCGGCGTCTCGGCCCAAGCCATTCCGGTCTGCAAGCGCTTGACCCGATTGGTCAAGCTGGTCTTGTCGTCATCAAAGTGCGCGACTTCGCCAAAGGCACTCATTTCCTTACCCAAATCGCGGCCTATACGGTTGGTGATCACCGGCATCCAGTAACGCAAGTCATCGCTGAACAGAGCCAACCAATCGGTCAATTGATGGTCGTCTTTCAGGCGTGCCTCGCGGACCAAAAAGGCTTGCACCCTGAACCACAAATCCAAGTTCAAATCGAGACCGGCGCTCAAGATGACACCTTGCAAGCATCGCGCCGACTCATATTCGGCACCGCCGGCACGCTTGGGTCGTCCATCATCTCTGCCCAGCGCTGATAAAAACCGCGCTGATTGATCTCAGACTGGAATTTACCTAAGCGGCCCCGAATGTCCGGGTGAATCGACTGCGGGTCATTGATTTCGTCGCCTAGGCCCATCTCAAGATTTTGCGGGTATCGCCTTGAGACATAACCCTCGGAAGCCGAGTGACACTGGACCCAATTGTCCACATCATCGGCCTCCCAGGTGCCGCTAGTGCCGTGGCGCTGCACCATGTGCAAGGCTTTTTCTCGCTTGTAAGCCTCCGGGGCGGCCTTGTCGACAAAGCACCAACCCCATGCTTCAGTCAGTTTGGGACCCTTGGGGTGCCAGACCCGCATCGCTCCGCCTTGCCACAACAGCGATACGTTCGGAAAAATCGAGGCGTGCATGGGCGAGAAATGCAGGCCGCGCAAATCGCCCAAACGGCTGATCGACTCTTCCAGTCGCTCTTTTTCATAGTCCAAAAATTCAGGCAATGCCATCTCAAAGACTTGATCCCGGTTTTCCGCCCAGCGAACACCAAAACCATGACCGCCACCGGGGTTGACCTGAAAGCCCTCATAGCCATAACCGCTTTTGCGCCTTGGCATACCCTCAAAACCAGACACCCAAGCCGACTTGTGACTGACTGGGCCGTGGTAGCTGTCGCCGATGAAGTTATCTACCGGAAACTTCCAATTGGTATGCACCAACCATTTGTGAGTGCCGGGCAAAAACTCAATGCCTCCAGCACGCCGATCCAAAATCATGTCTAGGTACCAGGCCATGTCACCCAAAAACTCCAACAGCGAAGGAGCACTGGTATCAAACGTGGCAAACAGCAAGCCCTTATAACTGTCGATGCGCGCCACCGGCACCAGACCGTGCGCATCTAGGTCTAGCTTTTCCAAGTAGATTTCCTTGTAACCAGGCACATTGCTCAGTCGGCCATCGTTGCCAAATGTCCAGCCATGAAATGGGCAACTGAATGCCCGCGCATTGCCCACATCGGCACGACAGACTCGGTTGCCCCGATGCCGGCACATGTTCAAAAAGCAACCGATCGTGCCATCGGCCTTGCGGGTCACAATCACCGGATCGCGCCCCATGTAAGTGGTGAAAAAATCATTCGGCTTGGGTAACATTGAATCATGTCCCAAAAGCAGCCAGCAGCGGGCAAAGATGCGCTCGAGCTCCAACTCAAAGGTCTGCGGATCCGAAAAAATGCTCCGGTCCAGATCCCCCAACTTCATATCCAGCACGTGTTCAAAATGTGACTTCATCTGTCTCCTCAAATCCACCGCAGTACCTAAACATCTAACTTCAAGCGCTCGCCCTTGGCGCGAGACACACAAATCATCAAGCTCTTATTAGCCAGTTGCTCCTGCTCGCTCAGGATCTGATCGCGGTGATCCACCTCTCCCTGGATCACCATGCACTCGCAAGATCCGCAACTTCCCTCTCGACAAACCGAAGGCACGATCACCCCGGCAGCTTCCAACGCGTCCAAAATGCTCACCCCCACCGGGACGTTCACCGCTTGCCCAGATCGCGTTAACTCGACCACAAAGGCATGATCGCCCTCTTGCGGAGCTGGCGCGTCGCCTCCAAACGATTCAAAATGCAGCTGTTTGACTGGGTGACCCAAATCCAAGCCAACCTCCATTACCTTGTCCATCAAGGGCTTGGGGCCACAACAATATACGTGAGTGGCCGAGGCCAAGCCACTCATTACCGACCGCACGTCCAGCGGCTGACCGTCATGTTCCTCGTCGAAGTGGGTCTGCAGCATGCCGGGCATTGCCTGCAAAGTCTCCACATAAGCTGCGTGGCGTCGCGATCGGGCGGCCAACACGAAGCGCCAACCCCGACCCTGAGCCTGCCGTTCACGCGCCATGGCAAGCAAGGGAGTGATGCCAATGCCCCCGGCAATCAACAAAACCGGGGCATCGCTGTCAACCATGGCAAAAAAGTTGCGTGGCATTCCCACCTGCACCGTGCTCCCCACTTGCAACTGTTGGTGCATGTGGGCTGAGCCGCCTCGGCTTTGCTTTGCTAAGGCAACTGCAATCACATAGTCCAAAGTCGGTTGCCCGGCGCTGGGTTGGGTCAAGGAATAGGCGCGCGTCAATCCGGGCGCCATGAAAACATCCAAATGCGCACCAGCGTGATAACCAATTAATGGTTTACCCTCGGCATCTGCCAAAGTCCATTCGACAATGCCTTGGGCCAACTCTGAACGAGCCCTCACTCTAAGTGTTAGTTTTTCCATTGCGGCAAGCGTAAAATTCACTTTAATATCGGTCAAGAAAATTCTTGTTTTCAGAGATAACCAAAATTTATATCAGAGACACTATGTTTTGAAGCTCAGCCACATTCAGGCCCTAGTGGCCATCGCTGAAACCGGCAGCATCCGTGCTGCAGCTACGCGCGTAGGTGTGACCCAACCGGCGCTGAGCAAATCGCTACAAAGCTTGGAAGAAGAGCTCAGCGTTTCGTTGGTGTCGCGCACTTCCAGGGGCGTCATCCTGACCCCTTTCGGTCAAGCCATGGTCACGCGCGGGCGAGGCATCACCAAAGAGGTGGACCGATTGCGAGAACAAATCGAACAAATGCGGGGAGACTTACAAGGCACCATCAACCTGGCCGTGTCCCCCAGCCCCTCGGTGATCTTGTTGCCTAAGGCCTTGGGCCGATTTCGGCAAGAATACCCGAAAGTGCAACTGCACATCCGCGAGGCAGTTTTTCCGGACACCTTGCAAATGCTGCGCGAAGGCCTCGCAGATATCGCCTTAGGCGCACATCCGCAAATTAGAAAAAGTAAGCAACCCGAATTTTTGGTTGAGCGGCTTTATTACAACCGACTGGTGGTCACCGGCCGCGTCGGCCACCCCAAAGCTGGGGCTAAATCGCTATCTGAATTGCTCGACTGCGACTGGTTGCTGCACGGCCCCGAAGAGGGGCCGGGCTCTATGTATGCTCCGGTGTTCAAGGCGCACCAACTGTTGCCGCCGGTGCCCAGCATCGTCTCCCAGTCCTTCATTACCACCCTGACTTTGCTCGAGGGCTCGGACTCCCTGTCGCTGCTGCCCGAAAGGCTAATCCGAAAACTCATTGACGGCCGCCGCCTCATCATGTTTCCCATAAGGGATCTCACCCCCCGGCTCGACGTGTCCATGATCGTGCGCGCCAATCAACCCCTGACCCCAGTGGCGCAAAAACTGCTGCAAATTCTGCGCCGCACCTCGCCCAGTAACGCCGAATTACCAGAGATTGTCTGAAGCGCCCAGGTGCAGGATCAAGCATGGACAGTCCGCCACCGCCTCAAATCAGGGAGCGCACCAGATTCAGCGCGGCCAACGTATCCCCGCGCATGTCGCGCAAAGGCACCGCCAGGGTGTTCACTACTAATTCGTGCTCTTGTTCGGCCAGACAATGGGCCTGTTGTACCACCACTTTGAGTTTTTCTTTGAGCGCCCAAACGCAGATGGCTGCAGGCTTTGCGGCGAGCCGCTCGGGAGTTGGTGGGCTCGACGGCCTGAAGACGCGCCCGGCAGATCGCGACCTTGGGGTTATGGAACGCGTGCTCTGCGCCACGGGGATGCGACCGAGGGTTTGTATGAGCCCCTGTTTTTTGCAAAAAGCCATACGATTGACTCAAATTTGCCATCTTGGCACGGAAAGGCAGGTCGGATGCAACCAGATCAAGTGAGTAAGCAGAACGTTAAGGACCGCTGCAAGGACATGCTTTGCATGGACCTGTACGTGGTGTTCACGCGGCGCGCGCCGGGCGTCACGCTGGCGCAAATGCGCGAGGTCACGCCCGTCCACTTGGCTTACCAGGTCGATCTGGAGCGGCGTGGCGTGATGTGGGGCGCGGGCCCCCTGTTCACACCGGACGACCAGTCTTGGGAGGGCGACGGTATGGTCATCGTGCGCGCCAAGTCCCTCGAAGATGCCCATGCCATCGCCAGCGCTGACCCGATGCACCAGCGCGGCGTCAGGCAGTTCGAGATCCGGCCCTGGCTGCTCAATGAGGGCAGCATGACCATACGCGTGTCGTTCTCGGACGGCCGTCAGCATATCGCCTGAACCGCGCGACTCCCCTCGGACAAGATCCCCTACCCTTATGACAGATGCCACTCTGGGTCAGCCCGCAAAGGAATACATGGTCGACAACGTGCGCCTGCCCCGGCCTTTTCGCATCCGCAGGCTCGGCCACTTCTGAGTCAACGTGATGGACCCGGAAAAGATCAAGGATTTCTATGTCTGCATGCGATCGGAGGGCGTGCGGATGCATTTCCTGCCCGCGGAGCAGTTTCAGGGCATGGGTTACCGCCTTTCGCCATCGACCCCGATGGCCATGGGATACAGCTGTATCACTTCATAGCTCAAGAAAAACCTAGGAGACACACACATGCGAAGCCATTTCCTCATCGGCCTGGCTTTGGGCCTGGCCACCACCGTGCTGGCCCTGCACGCGCAGGCCCAGAACTATCCGAACCAGACGATCCGGATCCTCCAAGGCTTCCCGCCCGGCGGAAACGCCGACACGGTGGCGCGGCTGATCGGCAACGAGATGTCCAAGACCCTTGGCCAGCCCATCGTGGTGGAGGCCCGCACGGGCGCGGGCGGCACCATCGCCTCCGATGCGGTGTCGCGCGCGGCGGCGGACGGCTACACGCTGCTGCTGGCCAGCGGCGGCCATTCGGTAGCCGGGGCCCTTTACAAACAGTTGCCCTACAAGAGCGTCGACGGCTTCTCGATGATCTCCACGATCAGCTTCTTTCCCTTCATCCTGTCCACGCGCAGCGACGGCAAGTACAGCACCCTGCCGCAGCTGCTCGCCGCGGACCGTCAGGCGCCCGGGATCATCACTTACGCGGCGGCCGGCCCGGGCGCCACGCAGCATCTGGTCGGTGAACTCCTGGCCAGCAAATCGGGCGCGAAACTGTTATACATCCCTCACAGGGGCGATGCCGACTCGGTGCGCGCGCTGATGAGCGGGACAGTCGACATGATCATCACCCCCGGTACAGCGGTGCTGCCGCATGTGCAGTCGGGCACCTTCCGGGCGATCGCGGTGACCGGCCCCACCCGCTGGGCCGGCCTGCCCAATACCCCGACGGTGGCCGAGAGCGGTGTTCAGGGTTACCAGGTGCGTTCCTGGCTGGGTCTGGCTGCGCCGGCGGCCACACCTCGGCCCATAATCGACCGCCTGAACGCGGCCTTGCAGGCGGCGCTAGCGGTGCCCGAGGTGAGAGCCCGGTTGGAGCAGATCGGCGGCGAAGTGCGCGGCGGGACCCCGCAGGAAATGCGAGACCTGATGGTCTCCGAGATCGCCCTATGGAACGCGTTGATCGATGAAGCGAAAATCGAACGCCAATGATAATGCCCAGAGGACTTTGGGAGCTTTTTTGATCAAAAATCAAACTTACATCATGATTACATTGGCAAGAAATGAAACATCATTGATATAAATAATGTCAAAATATTAGGGGTATAGGGCGTCTGAGATTAGATAGTAGGCCCATGCAAAACGGCTACATCGAGAGTTTCAATGGAAAGTTCAGAGACGAATGTTTGAATGAACAATGGTTTCAAAGCTTGCCACAAGCTAGAGATTGCATTGCTGAATGGCGCAAGGA
>Ga0214921_10000521_pt1 | contig 71887 bp, 94 predicted proteins | sample LL1505_MetaG_FD_177992 | JGI IMG/M metagenome (GOLD analysis project Ga0214921, IMG submission 177992) | Freshwater microbial communities from Lake Lanier, Atlanta, Georgia, United States - LL-1505 | ecosystem: Environmental > Aquatic > Freshwater > Lake | place: USA: Georgia | collected... | reverse complement strand
AAGAGAAAAGAAATCGCAAAGGATTCTTCTGGAATCTTAGCGGAATCTTTGACTCTTCAGGGGAACCTATAGTTCCCTTTGTCCAAAAAACGTGTTAGGAATATTTTTCTATAAAACACGTAACTATCTATGTCATCAATAATATTCCATAATTTTTCAATTATATTTTTTGCTTTTTCTAAATCTGTCATCAGAAATATTCTCCGAGATTCCAATTGTTTACTGAAAATGCGGTGGCGGCGTCTTCATTTTCAAAACGATGTTCAATTGCACCAACACAATCTGTATGACCTTTGTATTTCCTAACAAAAACAGACCATTGATTTAAACCAGTTCGAATTGGTGTTGAATAATTATAAGAAATAAAATTCTCATCTAGAATTTTTAATTCGGATTTAACCCTAGTTTTAACAGTTACACAAAGATCAATTACAGCATCTACAATTCGAAATGCTTCGTTAGAATTGATTCCAGTATCGGTCTTTTTCCATTCATCAATTCTATCTCTAAGAATTGCAAACTCTTTTAAAGATTTTATATAACTTTGAAAATATTTATTATCATCAAGGTTTTGAAATGGTCGGCCAAATTCTGCTGGTGTATAATCGTGCATTATTTTGTCTCCTTAGACAATTCACAATATAAAATATTCGCGAATTCAGTTGCTAATTCAGGAATCATTGTTAGATTTTGAGTTTTTTCTTTACACCAAGCTTGTGCTGATTTTTCTAAACAATATTGATACAATTTGTTCTCTTCCATAGTTTTATATACGGATGAAATCGCCAAAAAGGCGAATTCAAGCCCCCAATTAATAAAATCATCAACATCTAACACAATTCGATATTTTTCGATATAGTCTACAATAGTGGGTTTTTTGCCCGAAAAATAATCTCTTAAAAATAGTCTTTTAACAACGTGAGTGTAGTTTAGTTTGTCCACACTACTTCCATCGAACGAAAATGAAATTCATGCGGAAAGCTTATCATAAATTATTAAATTTCCGTTTTAAAGTCTTGATCATCTTCGATCTCTAAAACAGTCATAATCTTTGACACTAAGGAAACACACGGTCTTTAATAATGAATAGTTGATTATCCTATCACCTTAACCACAATCTCCACTTCTCTGTCAACAAATTGAATGAAATCTTCTGGCAAAACTACACAAACATTATCTATTACATCATAGCTCATTCCATGATTGTCGATTTCTCGGGTGGAATGCTGTACGATTTTGGTTCGAAATGTAAGCGGTTTGTATTCTTTTGGTTTGAAACATTCAATTCCAAAAAGTTCAAAATCTTTTTCGTAAATTTTGTCAGTCCACCTATCGAATTCTACTCGCAATTTAATTCCAGTTAATTGTGTTGGATCAAAGGTGCCAAATTTCTCAAATGTTTCGCCAAGTGTAAATTTTTTATTTTTTAAGGTTACAAACAAAGCGTCTTTCAAGCGGCATTTTTCTAAATCTTGATTTGGTTTTGGATCAGGTGTAAATAGATTGTGTGGGTCTTGTTCTGTTGGTAGCATATATTTTTTACGTTAAAACAACCTTAAATTTTCAGTGATTGGGTCGATTTTTGATTTATAATGAGGACCGATAGCCAAACAAGTAAATGTCTCTTCGCCATTGAATTCTGTGTGACCGGCATCCTGGATTAAATACACAGTGAGGTTTGCATTTTTCGCCCTACTATATATGTCTAATAATTCTTCCTCAGTATCTACGCATAAACAGATTTTCGTAAATTGATTATCAATCCACATTTGCTCTTCTAAAGAAAATGGTTCTGGAACAGAAACAGTTTTTAAAGTATATTTATTTTCTGAAATACACTCCGCTTGATAAGATTGTGTGTTTTTGAGTTTATTAGACAAAAAAGCAATACTAGCATGAGCAGCTTGACTACAATATTTCCCCAATCTAAGTTTCCTCATGTTTCCGTCTTTATCAGGAAACTTGGTCCTTATCACAATCGTTTGAATAACTTTATCTTGCATCTTCAATCTCTTCAAATGTTAATTGACCTTGCATCAAAGAATGAGCATCATCAAGATGTTTCTTTTGCTTGGATTGTTTGCGCTTCAATTGTAATTTTAAAATTCTGATTTCCTCTTGTAATTTGTTAGCTTGATCTAAATGCCATTGATAATTATTTGTCTGCTCTGTGTTATCAGTGTGATCTTTAGAGATTAAGCCTGCGGCGATCTTCTTTCCTTCGCTCCAGCCATCCACTGTTCTTTGAGCTGATTCAAATCCATCATGGAGCCATTCCGGTATTTGTGTGGGTTTCATAATTTTTTGTACGAAAAAACTCGGGCAAAAATTGCCCGAGTTTTTTAATTGCTTAACTCTTTGCCCAGTTTTGGACAATAGATAGCAAGTGTGCATCAAACCCCACACACTGCAAAACTGACACATCATCTGGATCTCCTACCGTGTATTGGTTAGAGGCAGTGGATGCAATCACTAATTTGGCGTTTGGATTAATATCTTTTTGATACTGCTTCCAAGCATCGGCGAGATGTCTTGAACCCTGCCAAGTTTCGTTGTCGGTCCCGATGATAATCAAATCATACACAATCTTATTCTTTAAGGCATGAAGCACTGGCAGAGCTAGATCGGTTCCACCGCCGTGGCCAAAAGCTCTAGAGGCATCTGATAAATGCTTCGTTTTGTTCTTCAGTCATTTTCATTTTTTAGTGCCTCTACCTCAATTCCTCGATCATTCAAAATTTCCATAATCAACAATTGTGTGCTACGAGAAATACACAATTGTGTACGAAGAATAGCCTGCAAATGTTCTGTGGTGCATTCAAAAAGTGGCACCCATTTTAATGGTTGGTCGCCATTTAGCCCGTATGTTCCCCATAACATTCTCCGCTTGATCAGATCGTGTGGAGAATCATCGTATAAGCTCCAATCCACAATCTGATCGCTGTTGGCAAAAGATCGTCTAAGATATTCTTGGCCTCCGTCGATGAAATGATTTTGTCCATTATGTTCGAATTCCACATAATCATGGACATGTGTGGATTGGTAATATGTGTCGGAAGTGATATCCTTTACTGCATTTTGAATTATTCTGCCCATATTCTTATTATACTCAGATTGTGTGAAGGTGGGAAAATCGGGCCAAATTTGGCCCGCATTAAAAGCATATTAAAATTTCTTTGGTGCCTGATTAATCAGAAGAAGCACTTTCACCAGTGGTAGTTTCTACTAGTTCACCATTTTTCCACACATAGCTTTTGCTTTCAACACCAAAAGCATCCATATGATAATGAATTTCCAACTCATTATATATTCCTGCGATTAAATTCAAGAAATCAAAAAAATTATAGGTGCGTGTAGCCAACTTTAAATCAATGCTCTTTTCATCTGAACTAATTTCAGCATTTGAGAGCCATGTGAGCCAAAGCGAGTAAAATGCACACAAAGATTCATCATCAGTGGATGTTTCTTTATTATAATCTTTAAATAATTCAAAAAATGCGTTTTGTCGTTCTTCTTTTGAAGAAATCGATGATTCAAGCTCATCGCACTTTTGCGAAAACAAATGTGAATGGGCTACTAAATCATTAAGTGCCTTTGGTTTGTCAAAGCAAGAAAAAATTTGCTTGACAATATCGAGTTCTTCTTGCTTTCCGGTGACGATGATGTGATTAGAAATATGTGTAGACATATAAATGTATACGAATTATTTGGGGTGGGCGTTTTAGTTATTTGAAGATAATTCGAATTCGTAGACAACTTTGTAAGTTTTAGGGATATATAATTCTCCACCAATTACAGAAAAATATCTTTTTTCATTAGGGTTTACATCTTTTTCTACCGATTCACACGCACCGATAAATTTGTTTGTTTTATTATCTCTAAAAATCACCCTGATTTTGATATCAACACTAATATTCCTGAAATTTTTCACAAACCCAGTGGTTTCAGTGGATGAAATATTTTCTGGGTTTTCTTTGCTGAAACAACTAGTGCTAGTAGAATCGGAGACAATTAGTCCATAATCTGATTTATTTTGGTAATTCAAAATATCTTTTGCAAGATTTAATGAATTATATCCATAATTAACAAAAAACACTTCTCCATCTTTATTTAAATCAATTGTCATTCCATTAGAGAAAATAATTGAATCTTTGTCAATTGAATCGCCATAAGCATTTGTAAAATCACTATAAGATGTGGAATTAACATTATTTGGAAATGAAAAATTATTACGGTGATTTTTTGTTTTAGACTTGTAAATCATTGCCGACATATTGCAGACCAAACCATTTTTTGTTTCAAACAAAAAACTCAAAGTATTAGAATGGTCATAGTTGTATAAGAAAATACAATACCCACCTTTTTTAGAGGCTAGATTGCCCTCTTTGTAGTCAGGCTTGCCGATAATAGAAAACACCTCATATGGCCTCATACCCAAGGTAACGCCTTGAAATGAAATTTTGTCATTTGTTTGATAATTATGCGCAAATGCTGGTTGACAAAATAAAATAGAGAGATATAGAGATAATAGAATTAAAATAGAGAGATATAGAGATAATAGAATTAAAATTTTTGTTTTCATAGTTTTTATACGGATTGTGTGGTGAAGGTACTTGAATTTTATAGCAATATTTAATGATTTTATTCACTTAAAAGTTCATAATGAAAACCATAATCTGTGATAGGGTTTTCAATAAAAGAAAATAATTTATTTTTACTTTCCAAAACTAAATCAGTTTTTGAATTATTTAGATCAAGATCCGTGAAAATCAGCAAAGGTATTTTCAATTGCTTGCATTTTTCGATTTTGATTTTGTCGCGGTTTTTATATAGACCAAAACTATTTTTATCTTTATGAAAATGTTCAATAAATTCATAATGCTGAATTCCATTGAATTCAATCAAACATTTTAAATTTTGATCTTTATCATAAATTGCAAAATCAAACTTAAGTTTATTTTTATTTTTTATCAAATCATTTGTATATTCAGTTTCATATACATAATTAAAAGTCTTCAAAATATGATTTATGATTTTTTCGCCGCGTGAAAGGTTACACTTTTTGCATCTTGTTCCTTGTTGCCAACTGCCCCAAGTAACCTTATACTCGTGTCCATTTGGGCACTTTATTTGTAATTTTTGATGAGCTTTTTCATAACTATCTGATAAAAGCTTGAATCCTTCTATTTCGATTTGCTCTTTAACATATTTGAATGTCTTTTTTTTGTTGCCGTCGCATTCGGAGCATCGAGTTTTTTTGAAAAAAAAATGATCCCCGAGATACTTCCCAAGAATGCCCGTTTGGGCAGCTTACTTGTAATTTTTGTTTGTTATTTCCATAACTGTCGGAAAAAAGTATATATCCTTCTGACTCAAAATGGTTTTTTACATCTTGATAACTATGTTTTTTTAACCCTTTACAATCTTTGCATCTTGTTCCTTGTTGCCAACTGCCCCAAGTAACCTTATACTCGTGTCCATTTGGGCACTTTATTTGTAATTTTTGATGAGCTTTTTCATAACTATCTGATAAAAGCTTGAATCCTTCTATTTCGATTTGCTCTTTAACATATTTGAATGTCTTTTTTTTGTTGCCAAAACAATCTAAGCATCTAGTTCCCTTGCTTCGATTTTTAACTGAGGCTTCCCATTCGTGTCCGCATTCTCCTAGCCACCATACTATTTTATTTGAACTAGAAGTGACATCTGTAGGTTTCAAGTCAACATTTTTAGTAGGATGCCATTCTTTTGCTAATTTTGGATTTTTAGTTTGTAAATCATTAAAACCTTCTAATGTTTTTTTTCCTGAACAAACACTACAACCACTACTTAAGTGGTTAGAGGGTTTTTGATTAAACTCACCACCATGCTGTTTGCACAAAATTATAACTTCTTTATTACGGCCTTCATATTCCACTTTACTATAATCATATTTATCACCATGTTTGGCGATTGCTTCTAAAATAAATTGATCTTTTGTTTTTTTTGCTGACATAGTTTGTTTACCGGGTTATCTTGATTTGGTGTGTTATCATTATAATATCGCAAATCAAGTGAAAGAAATATTTTTCTTTTTTTGTATAATTAAAATGGACTGTGTAATTGTTTCGGTTTGTCTATCTCCTAAAAAATAAATTAAGACGGTCACAGTCCATTTCACTTGGATAAATTTGTTAAATCGTATTTAAATAATTTATCGTTCAAAAAAATAAACCTAAAACAATTAATGTTATTATTGGAACTGAAATAATCTAAATGCGTGATAATTGCATGGCTTTTTTTATCTACTTCTTGAACATAATTGTCTGGCTCACCAAATAAATTAATTATTTCCTTCTCACTTTGCCCAAGCTTTATTTTATTAAGCAAAGGTAGAATTTGATTTTTTTGAACTTGGTTTTTATTTTCGGTAGCGCAACCTGAAACAAAAAGAATTGCGACTATTAAAATAATTAAATTTTTCATAATTTATTATACTCAGATTGTGTGAAGGTGGGAAAATTGCGGGCCAAATTTGGCCTAATGAATTGCGTTCCAGCTCCACGTAGATCAGCAAATTCCCGTGGTGCCTGGGTCTTCCACGCATACATAATATACGCGAAAAACCTAAACACAATCTCAAAAAAACTGTATAATATATTCTAACAATTAGCGAGAATGCTAATTTTGGAGAATAAAAATTATGAGTAAAATAATCGCAATAGACCTCGGAACTTCTAATTCGGTAGTTTGCGCTAACATTGGTGGAGTGAGAACGGTAATACCCAATGATTTAGGAAGTAACACCACACCTAGCGCAGTGGCATTTAAGAAAGATGGTGAAAAACTAGTGGGACAAGTGGCAAAGAGACAGCAAATCACTAATTTTAAAAATACCTTTAGTTCTTTTAAGCGTTTGATGGGCCACACATTTGAGGAAATTAAAGATGAAAAAACATCTTACACAATCAAGGCTAATGAAAAAGGCCTTGCAGTGGTGGAATGTCCAATTTTAGATAAAGATTTTACACCAGAGCAACTTTCTAGCTTTGTCCTTGGATATTTAAAAAAGTGCGCTGAAGATTATCTGGGTGAAACGGTAACAGATGCTATTATAACAGTGCCAGCGTATTTTAATCAAGACCAAAGGGTGGCAACAAAAAATGCTGGAGCTATTTGCGGCTTAAATGTTCTTAGAGTAATCAATGAACCTACAGCGGCGGCACTTGCTTATGGAAACAACTCGAAATCTGATGGATTAGTTTTGGTGTATGACCTTGGCGGCGGAACCTTTGATGTTACACTTTTAGAATTAAGTAGCGATGATGATTTTTATCAAGTATTGGCTTCTTCGGGAGATAGCAGATTGGGCGGTGATGATTTTGACCAAAAAATCATGGACTGGATTATTCAAGAATTCAAGAAAGAAAGTGGTGTAGATTTAAGTAAAGATGGAGCCGCATTGCAAAGAATTAGAGATGCTGCTGAAAAAGCAAAATGTGAACTTTCTTCACAAGTAAGCTCAAATATCAATATTCCGTTCATTACATCGGTTGATAATCAGCCAGTTCATTTGAATCTTGATCTTTCGAGAAGTAAATTTGAAAGTTTAATTTCTGATTTACTTGAAAGAATTAAAAAACCGGTGGAAGATGTGCTCAACAACACTGATAAATCAAAAATCAAAGAGATTTTGCTAGTGGGAGGATCAACAAGAGTTCCATGTGTAGTCAAATTAATCGAAGATATGATTGGTGTTTCAGCAAGTAAAGGTGTAAACGTGGATCTTGCTGTTGCTGAAGGTGCCTGTGAATTGGCAAAAACCCTTGAAGGAAATGGAAGTATTCTTCTGGCGGATGTTACAAGCCTAAGCTTTGGTATTGAAACCAATGGTGGAATCCATCACATTCTTGTTCCTAAAAATAGCACAATTCCAACAAGTAGAAAAGAAGTGTTTAGCACAGCAGTGGATGGGCAAGAATCAGTGGATATTGTCATCGCAACAGGTGAAAGACCTTTGACAAAAGACAACAAAATCTTGGGTACTTTTAGACTTTCTGGAATTCCTCAAGCAAAGCGTGGAGTGCCCCAAATTGAAGTGGAACTAAGCGTAAATAATTCAGGAATTCTGGAGGTTAAAGCAAAAGATTTGGGTACGGGCAAATCGAATTCTATTACTATTTCTGGCTCATCAAACCTTACACAAGATGAAATAGACAAGATGGTTAAAGAAGCGGAAGAATATGCCGAAGCTGACAAAGAAGCAAAGCAATTTATCCTTGACAAAAATGAGCTTGAGATGCTTTGCTCTAACATGAAAACTACTTGTGAAGAACAGAAAGACAAGCAAGACTCATCTCTGATCGATCCAGTACTAGAGGCTATTACTGTAGCTGAAGAAGCACTTAAGGAAAATGACAAGGACAAAATTGCTGATGCTAAAAGTAAATTACTCACTGCATCTCATGCTTTGAGTAGCAAACTTTACGAACAAACACAATCTGTCTCGCCTGAAGAAGTAATTGAAGCCGAAGTGGTAGACGAGCAAAATTAACTATTGATTAAAAAATAATTAGGAGGGCGGCAGCCCTCCTTTTTTGTAAATCAGAATCTGAAATTAAAATTCACACCCAATCTGTCGATTTTCTCTTTATCAACATTGTACCCAATTGTGATGGTTCCGTATTTTGAGGCATCAGAAAGACTGATGTGATTGTTTTTTTGATCCTTTAGATAGCCAAAACTAAATTCCTTATTGGCTTTAAAATTCAAATTCCATAAATCATTAATAGCATCAATATTAAAAGAGCACAAAGAATTGTTAATCATAATTGATGTGCTGTTTTTGTATTGAGTGTTTGAGCTACCAATCATATTAAAACTATTGTCGTAAACATTGAATACACCTTGATTGAAATAAAAATCGTACACATCGAATTTGTCTGTATATTTTAAAGACACATTTGTATCTTTGATTTTTACATTATATGTTGTGTTATGAATTTTGCCATCTGACCCAATCTGAAATGACAAATCTTTATTTGGGGCGAATGTGTAGAACCATTGCTTATTATTGTAAGATAAACCCTTGTAGGTGAATCCATAGTCAATTTGATTTTTATATTGTGCCACTTTATATGATAAATCTCCCAATTTGGATTGAACATAATTTTGAGAATCATTGTGGGCCAGAGTGGTAAAACCAAATGTAAGCATTTGGGCACTGATGTTTGCATCGCTAACAGATTTTAGGGAAAATGTTTTTGAAGAAACATCAATAAAATCTTTTTGATTTTTTGCATTATCGAAATTAGACCATTTTAATGAAATGGTCTTATCTTTGTATTGTAGATTGTTTTCAGATTGTGTACTAGAATGTGCGCGCAGTAGATTTATCGGGCCAAAATTTAAATTCACATCATAATAATCGTCAATGAATTTTGCAGATCCACCTTTGTAGTTCATAAAAAAATAACTTTTTGAAAGAATATTTCTATTCCAATAATCTTTGAATGTGAGGGGGTTTTTAGCAGAGATATAATCTAATTGTGTACCTTTACTGGAATATGAAAAGCTTCTGATTTGCTGATTCATAAGCTGCTGATCAACAAAAGAAAAATCTTTAAATTTGAAAGAAGAAACAAAGGCGGGGTTTTCACCTGTAATTTTATTCAAATTAATAGACCAAAAATCGCCATTGTATGACAGATTGTGTATAGTGGATTTATTATTCATGTCCACCTTATAAGCAAATTGGTCGAATTTATAATGAATATTTGAGCCCAGATATGAGATTGTGTTATCTGGGTTTATTTTATATTGCACAGAACCAAATTGTGTATTGAATTCTTGTGAATAGCCTATGGTGCTTAAAGAAATTAAGCATATTGTTATATTTTTATTCAACATTTATAGTGTTCTGTGTATTTAGGTCAATTTCCGTGGTGATCGATTGGATTAAAAGTTTTTGTTGCCATTATCTCTTTAACACGATTGTATGATATTGGTTTATAGTTGTGGCAATCCACACCCACATCAAACGATAATGAATTAAGATCATCTGGTAGACTTCCGTGGCTGTGACCAAAAAGGGAATATGCACCGTAGTGTGAGCGATTCCACACTCTAAGAGCGTAATGGCAAAGTGTGATATGTTGCCAGCCACTTGGTGCATCTTCGTCTTTCACATCAATCTCAAGAAAATTGTGAATTCCTTGAAATAAATGCTTGATTTGACCATTTTGCAGTTTATCATGATTGCCTTTAATGAGGATTATATCACCATTGAGTTGGTTTCTAAAATTTTCCCATTGTGATAGATCTCCAAAGCAAAAATCGCCAAGATGAAAAGTTAAATCACCAGGCTTCACGAGTTCATTCCAGTTTTTTACTAATTGTGTGTTCATTTCATCCACACACTTAAAAGGCCTGTTGCTATATTTGATAATATTGCGATGACAGGCGTGGCTATCACTGGTAAACCAAACTTTTTTGTTATTTTCTATTTTCACGCTTTATTATACTCAGATTGTGTGAAGGTGGGAAAATATCGGGCCGATCTTGACATATCAAACTAAAACTCTGCCAAGATTAGGTTTTACAAAATGCAAGGTGGTAATATCCAAAGAAATGAAAGCTTCACAATTTAGCCAAGAATCATCTACAGCATAAATGATTTCATATTGTTCCATTAGTTTTTTAGCTTCTTTCTTTTTGTATTCTGCGTGATCGTGCTGTGTGGAAAAATCATAATTATCCAAGTTTTCTGGATGCATAATCAAAGACCAATTAAACACTTTGCTGGATTTGTCCAAAATCAGAGGATCGCAAATATTATCATTTATCCAGGCCAATGTTGGATTTCTGCCCGTTTCCCCCCTTGCTGTGACAAAGAATATGTTGGGGCTTAATTCCACTAAAGATTTAAGAAGATTTAACCCCTCGGGGATTACTATATCACCAACACAATCTTTTGAATATTGTCTCACTGACTCAATATAGGCAGATTTATCTCGATTGTCAAATGCGCTTAAATCAAGACGCTTAAAACGCTCTGATGAATCCACCAAAACTCCGTCTAGGTCAAATATAATAGCCTGTGGTTTTGATTTTGCTATTTCTAATAATTTTGGTAGCATGATATAATATACTCAGATTTTGTGAAGGTGGGAAATTAAGATGGTTTTAAGATTTCGTCAACTAGGCCATATGCCAAAGCTTCTTCTGCTGACATCCAGCAGTCTCTATCACAATCATCTCTCACTGTTTCTATATCTTTGCCAGTATGACAAGAAAGAATATTCATTAGAGAATCCATGAGCAAATTAGTTTCTTTGGCTTGAACATTGATATCCTTAACTGTGCCACGAAAACCACTACTCACTTGATGTATCATTGTGCGAGAATTTGGCAAGATATATCTTTTTCCTTTTGTGCCACCTGCAAGCAAAATTGCTCCCATAGAGGCCGCCATGCCGATGCATGTGGTTGACACATCACATTTAATTAATTGCATGGCGTCGTAGATTGCTAGACCAGCATAAACGCTTCCACCGGGAGAGTTTATGTAAAAATGAATATCTGCATCTGGATCATCTTTCTCAAGAAATAACAATTGTGCAATAATTGCATTGGCGGTGTCGTCGTTAACATCGTCGCCTAAGAAAACAATTCTGTCCTTGAGCAATCTACTCCAAATATCATAAGAACGCTCGCCGGAGCTTGTTTTTTCAATCACAAAGGGTATCATAGTAGAATATACGGGCATTTTTGTACAATCAATTCATGGAATACACAATTCATCGAAATAATGAAGATGAATTTTTAATTGAAATTCAAAAAGATTCTTTTTCCACTAAAATAGTATTTGATTTTGAGCCAGGTGATAATTTTTATGGATTAGCTATTTGTTGTAATTATCATAAAAATGGACACCCAATTGGATTTCTAAAGGACAATGGCTTAATTATGACAAAAATTGAAGGAAAAAAATTTAGGCCAAGCTTTGAAGTGGGGAATAGTATAATTCAAGCTGGCCCTACATTACTCGAAAATTTTCAAATACAAAAAAGATTTAAAGAAGAAGAATTTTCTGTGGGCGAACTTTCACCTGGATGTCATGTTTCAATAGGTCAAAAAAAGTTTGGTAATTACATTGTATTACTAACAAAAAAATGCTTGCTCAGCGGAATTACAAAAAAATTAGACGAAATGAATTGCCAAAACGCAATAAAGCTCCCAGGATTGAATCAAGTGGGATTTTATTTTAGATCCACTCACCAAATTGTCAAAGCTGGCAATCTTCCAATGCCTGTAGCTTTAATTTTTGAGCCTAGCAGACAAAAAGGTGGAGATTTGAGCAGCTAAATCATCAAGACCATATTGTTCTAATAATTTTAATACTATATTACTGCATCGAAAGTTTGCAGAAGGCAATCCTTCTGTATCGCGTTTTTTAAAATCTTCGCGTCTAATGTCTTTAATTTTATTGAATAAATTAGAAACTTTCATCGTTTGATCAATTATTTCTGTGAGAGAATCTTGTTGACCAGAAAATGATTCAAGCATTTTTTTTAATTCAGTATATTCAGATAGAATTTCATTAAATTCTTTGACATTTTGACATCCGCGAATAATATCTTCAACATCATCTTGAGACATAGCTTCTGGCTTTTTGATCCATTTATCATTTTTTAAATCATAAATAGCGTCTGCTTTAAATTTATAATATCTGCCAGAATTAAAATGAAAATTGATTGGATGTTCATTTATATAAATTTTTTCATTGAAATATTTGTCTGCGAGTTTATTCAGATTGTGTAACTCTTCTTCAGTGTGCTTAACAAATATTGTTACATCTATGTCACTATCGTCGGTATATTGATGGGTAAGGGAGGAACCAACAAGATAAATTCTTTCTACTTTAATATCTAGTTTACTCGAAATTTTATCCACTGCATCTAAAATTTTTGCGCGTACATCCTTTCTGAGCTTATTATTTTTGATAAGCTCTTCATCCAAATTGTTTTTTATAGGATCAACCACAGAGTATTGTTGTGTATGTGGCGACATAAATATAGACATGTATATTTAATTTTTCAGAGTTTTTAGGAAAATTCCTTAATTATTTTCCACAATTACATTTTTCTTCAATAAACGCAGACGGTACCTTTTGCCAAGCCATAACAAGAGCATCACCATCATCAGTCCATTGAACACAATCATCATTGATAATTAAATCATTTGCAGAAAAATAAGTTTGGGCGGCTTTCACGGCATTTTCCCTTGTGTGCTTGGGATTATGTGGCGAAAAATCTCCTCGCTTTGTTTTTATGAGAAAATTTAATCCGTGTAAATTACAATGACTGAGGGCTTGAGATATAACCGCATATTCTTCTTCTAAAATATTGATCCACATTATTTAATTGTACATTTCAAAATGCAAAAAGCTTTCCAATTATTTGAGATCTTTTAATTGGACCAAAGCGATTTGAGTCGAAAGATTCACCTCGATTATCGCCTTCTATATAAAATTCATCTTGATTTAATGCTTGAATGGTGTAGTATTTACTTTTACGAATTTTTAAAGAATCTTGCGTGACCATCACAAAGCTTAATGGCTCAGCTTGACTCTTGAGGTAATAACCTCCAGGAATCCCAGTTATTCTTTTGATGCATGTTTCGCCATTGCGCTTAAAGACAACTACATTATCTATTCCAATTTCATCGATATTTCTTGTGAAATATAAGATTTGATGGCTTCTGAAAGTGGGATTCATAGAATTGCCTTCAACGATTACAAAAAAATAAGATGTGGATATATGGAAATAAATTGCAAAAACTAAAACAATCGCTAACAAAAAAAAATTAAGAATATATTTTTTTGAAAACCTCTTGGATTTCTTCATTGTCACTGCCTCCATTATAAGGAAAATAAATGAAGTGCAAATGATTGTTTTTTGCTCTTGCGCCTTCAACAATAATCGAACCACCTGAATTAATCATTGATCTTAATAAGAATGCGTTTTTGTGATCGGTGGATTTTTTCTTTTTGTCGCATTTAATTGGTGAAACAATGCCTTTAAAATTTTCACCATAAAAACTCAAACCTTTTTCGCCTAAATAATTTATAATATCTCTGCCGTATGATCGCGATTTGAGCGTTGGGTTTACTGAAATATTCTCTAATAAAATTAATTGATATCCCGGCAAAACACGGGCCAAAAATGCACCAATAATGAAATCAGTTTTAGTCTTGCAAATTCCACTTAAACTCAATTCACAGGAATAAAATATACTATCATATAATTCTGGAGTGACAGCTTCGGGGAAAGCCATGAGATTTGCCGCAGAAATCTTTTCTTTTTCTGTGCACTTTTCAAACGGTAAATATAATTTTTCAAAACCCTGAAACACAATTGTTTATTCGTGATTCATCAAGTTTTAACCTAAATTATTCTAAATCTTGGTGGAGGTAACGGGAATCCAACCCGTTTCTTGCCCAAACCATCATCTTGCTTCTACATGTTTAGATAAATTGTTTTTTACTCCGAAAAATGTTGAACATATTATCAAATCAACAAAATTCTATGCACAAACTTTAACATTAGATTGTGATTAATGTTTTTTGCTAGATTTAATTCTAAGAAAAAAGATACCCTACTAGCTACGGGTGTTCAATTTTCCAGTGCGCTCTTAGGCGAACATTACATTTCCAACTTGAGCAAAGCCCTTGTTGAATCTGCGAGTTTTCTTGCTTGTTTTAGCATTTATTTTTTGAATATCTTTTTAAGTGGCCTGATACTCACCCACTACATGCAACATAGAGAATGTCATTCGTCAATCGATTCGCTTATACCCCCATTGATTTATTATGTGAGAGAACAAAAAATCCCTGATTTCTCAGGGATTTTGACGAAAGAATCAATTAACGAATAGGAACTGAGAATCCAAGTCCGTAGACAAATGCTTCCTTGCCCTGGGCGGCATTGAAGTTATTGCCAAGATTAAAGCCCTTCCAGCCGCCATATGCCTTAACCGACCAGCCTGAAGTTTCCACTAGGGAAACAGACACGCCAGTGCCAGCCCAAACATTGGTTCGAGTGAAGTTGCTATCATAAGCCCCTAGTCCAACGATACTCACTCGATTACCAAGACCAGTAACCTGGAACATTGGAACAGAAAGAGCGGTGTAGTTTGTCGAAAGGCCATCGCGGAGCCAAAGAACGCTCACACCATCTGAAGATGTCTTGACATCTAGCGATTGTGCTTGAAATTGAGCCTGTGGCTTCCAGTTATAAGGTCGTAGGCCGAGCTTTTCACCTGATTGAGCAAAAGCACCAACGGTGAGAGCGGCGAGTGAAATAATTGTGATTAGTTTATTCATATTTTTTTTCCTTTAATAATTTATACGGTTTTTTTACTTAAAAGTTTGCGATGTTAATTGAACTTCGCAAAATTTTCTTTCCTCTGTGTACTCTTGCCCTCACTGTAGTAAGCGCAAGATTAGAAGAATCTGAAATTTCCGTGTATGTTTGGCCTTCCATAAACGGAATCATAACAATCTGTAGATCGGCGGGAAGCTTAGCAACAGATTCATAAATGCTTTTCATCAATTCTTTATTTTCAAGCATAGCATACAAATCAGAAGATTTGTCTTCTACGTCTAATTGAAGATTTTGACTTGAATCTTTATCATTATTAACAAAAACACTATTGATAGAAAAAGCAGATACATTCTTATTACGTAATCTGTTGGCATCAATTCCCGCATTTCTAACAATTGTTGTCATCCAATTGATGAATTTCTTTTCAGGATCATAAGAATCGAATTTTTTCCATGCTTTTACATATGCGTCTTGTAATACCTCTTCGGCATTTTCTCTATTTTTGGTAATGTTGTAAGCTACGTTGTAAAGCTTGGTCCGAGATTCTTTAAATAATTGTTCGAAATGTTCTTGTTTTGTTTTCATAATATTTTATCGTGTATAATTGAGATAATTTTCCTTAACGTATTTGCCTTCAGAAAGTTCATTAAAATCAAGTTTTAAAATTTCTCCTGTATAGGAAGTATAATAAACTTTTTTAATACCTGCATCATAGAGAGCGCTGGCACAAGCTATACATGGCTTAGCCGACGATAATTCATTTTTCTTATTCAAACGAACAACAAGCATTGAACACTTAGTGATTACATCTCTTGGAATGCCATGAATGACATTCATCTCCGCATGGCGGGAAGGCTCTCCATGAGAAAAGTATTTCTTTCTATAGGCCAGCGTTTTATTTTCATTGCAGGCTACGCGAATAACCGCTCCCCCTTTGTAAAGCACGGCGGCCAAAGAATGCTCACAAGAGGATTTCTTGCAAGCATTCTTTGCGTATCTAACTATAGTCTTACTAGGCATACCTTGTTATACCCAGATTGTGTGAAGGTGGGAAAAAATTGAAAATCAAGCATTTAATTGGACATCTTTCATATCGAATTCAGCGAGAGTATCTCTGCCAAAAATATTCACATAGGCTTTCACCTTTGATTTTGTCTCATCCACGCTTTCAATTTTACCTTTAAATTCTGAGAATGGACCTGAAACAATCAACACAATATCGTTTGGCTTAAACGTTGATTGCGGAGATTCTTCTTGATTTTCAAGATTTTTAAGAATCTTTTCAATTTCATAATCTTCCATCGGAACTGGTTTTTTGCCCACTCTTACAAAACCAGACACACCATCTGTACCCTGAACCAACTTTTCAGTGTATTCATCAAGATACATTTTGATAAAGATGTATCCAGGAAAGATTTTTTTGTCAACAATTTTTCTTTTTCCATTTCGTGTTACAAATTCTTTTTGAGTAGGAATGATTATTTCCAAAATTGTATCTTGCCAAGCTTTATGGGCCACTGCTCTATTTAAAAGCATGTCTCTAGCTTTATTTTCTCTGCCTGGTATAACATGCACACTGTAATATTTAACACTCATGATAGTATTTTACGAGATTTTTTCTGATTATGTTTATTTTTGCTCCAATTTGTTTAATTGTCGTAGATTTATTTTTTGACATAATCTCTGAAATTTCTGTTTGAGAATATCCTTGAATTAACAAATATGCAATCTGTTTACATTCTAAAGACAAGCTATCAACGAACATGCTGTTGCAAATATTATCCAAAATATTATGAACATATGTATTTTCGGGCAATTGGTCGTCGGATTTGATTTGCATATTTTCTGGATTAACGAGAGAGTATTGGCGAGCGAGATTGTCATAATCACTTTTGTTATTTATGCCATGTTTTTTCTCAAATTTTCTTTTCTTCTCAGGATGCGAATTGTATTTTCCGCCAATGTAAGATCTTACTTCTCTGATATTTGTTGGGCAATTAACAAATGCTTCTTCATCATTACAAGACAGAAGGTAGTGATAAATGGTGGAATATATAAATGTGGAAGGTTTGCTAGAATTCGCTTTGTATCTGCGGAAAGCCAGCAGACAACCCAATCTACTATTTTGAAGATTATCCTCGAAAAGCGTGGTAGGATATTTTTGTGTGTGAGCATAGGCAAGTTTTTTGCAAATTGGCTCAAATTTTGCTAGAAGATATTCTAAAAGATCGGAATTATTTAAGTTTCTTTGATATTCACTGATAAGCGAAGCATCAGATTGTGTTTTGAATGTGTTCATTTTATACCTTCGGTTCGAATGAATCAATGGATTCTGCGGAACCTACATATAATATTCTACAAAATTATTACTAATTCCTAAATTCTATGCCTTTTGATTTTAGGTCTTTTATTATTTCTTTATTCCAATCTGAAGGAAATCCAGTGAGTTTTAATCCCTCTTCTTCTATGATTATTTCGTAATTTTGATTTTCAAGATCTTGTTCTTTAATCAAACCTCGATCACCCCAAATAAATTTTTGATTACTGCTCGACAGCAATGAATTATAAATTCTTTTATTAAAATCAAATCTTCCAGACACAATTACATCAACATAGTTTAAAATTTGTTTATATTCTGGCATTTTGATTAATTCTTCTTCATAAAAGCCTGAATAAATTAATATTCCTTTGGGAAATGGACAATTGTGTGGATCTTCGTTGTGTAAGTATTTGAGAAAATAAAGAAGGGGGCGAATTTGAAGAAAAGGCTCGCCGCCACTAATTGTAAGAGAATCAGGATTGTGTGAAATAATTTTATCAGCAAGTTCTTCTACATTTACTAAGTTTTTGGTTTTAAATGACCAAGATTCTGGATTAAAACATTGTTGACAGCCCAAATTGCACCCTTGAAGATGTATCATGTAGCTTTGACCAGGCGCGTTGACAACAGTGGGGAAAGTTTCGCCCATTAAATTAAAGTACATTATTTTTTATACGGTTTATTTGGGTTTTTGTTCAGGGGTCGCTGGTTGCTTAGGAGCTTCTTTTTGCTGAGGTGGCTGTGTTTGCTTGGGGGCAGGAGTAGAAGATTGATTTTTCGCGGCATTAGGTGTATTTGTTGCAGGAGGAGGAGAATTTTTAAGGGCGGATTTCATTTCCTCTGCACTCCAGTTTTTTTGCCCTGTATCATTTACAAATGTTCTTTGCGTTTTCTGGCCATTTGACCATACTTCGTAATCGCCTTTGTCGTTTTTAACCAAATGTACTTTATTTGTTTTATCTGCTTTGGCTGAATTTAAATTTGATTCTGTAATATTTGTGGTGTCTATTTTAGGTTCACTTTTTGGCTCGCTGATATAACCAGTTTTTTCTACAGAATATTTATCTTTTCCGCTGTAATATCCTGGTGAATTGGCGGTGAGCCTGGTGTTTTGATCATTAAAATTCCAATTAGAAATATTCTTTTTGACAAAATTTGGATCATTGGTTGTTGGTAAATGATTTGGATCTAATCCTAATTTTTGTTGCGCAGTTTCAAAAGGTTCTTTTTGCTGTTGGCCATTTTTGTCAATATATAATACATATTGTTTATTATCTTTGTCGATCCAAACGATTGGGTTATTTCTATCGCTTTGACTACCTAATGAAGAATTTTTTGCATTGTATTGTTGAATAAATTCTTGGCTATTTACGATCTGTTTGGCTTGATCTAGAGAATATCCTTGATTCATCAAATTATATCCTTGCTGAGATTGATATCTGGTAAAATCTGGGTTAAACAATGATTGGGAATCTGGATTATTTGTCGTAAGACTGGTGCTTTGATCGTTGAAATTCCAATTGGAAATGTTCTTTTTAACGAAATTTGGATTATTAGTTACTGGTAAATTATTTGGGTTTATGCCTAGTTTTTGAGCAGAATCAAAAGGTACTTTCTGTTGTTTGCCATTTCTATCAATATATAACACATATTGTTTATTGTCTTTGTCAATCCAAACGATTGGGTTATTTGATTGACTAAACTTATACCACACAATCGTAAATTTAAGTGAATTATTGAAACATCCTTTTCGGGTCGCCAAAAGTGATTCGATCTGGAATGTCGTAAACTCTCGTCAGGGGAACCTTTAGTCCGCTCTTAAAAACTTACACAATTCTGAACATTTGTTCTTAATTGATGTTTTATTCCTGCTTCTGCGACGATAGTTTCGTAGATGGCGGAGCCATCTACCAGAGCTTTCATCTCCACAGGCGTTGATTCCCCAAGAGCTTCGGGTATATTTCTTCTCATTTCTTTCAAATTGATTAAACAGACAGCATCTGCTGCATCAATCCTTCGGCTTTAGCAATGAGATTTGGAGCATCTCCTGATATGGTTCCTGATCCCAAAATAAAATCTGAAACATTTATAGCAATTTGCTTGATTGCACTTACTTTAGCAAAAGGTGAGTCTTTTCTACCAACACCAAATACTGCTTTTTTAAAATTTTCTTGATTGGCTTTTGTTAATTTATTGGTTTTCAATAAATTGTTTACTATAGTTACAATTGCTTGGATTTGATCGAGAAATTCATTGCCATATTTCAAAGTTTCACCTTGTTTGAATGGGTTACCTGAAAATCTATAGCAATTATCATAACTTAGTTTAGTTGATTGAAAGCGAGGTAGAATATCATTAACAATTACATTCTCAAGATGTTGAATCGTTTGGTTTTGCGCGCCCTGCGATGTTTTCATAAAAATAGAATTTTTTTTGCGTGTAGCCACTTGAGTAAATTCATGAGGCTCCTGAGTTTGATTTATATCGCTTCCTGATACTCCTGGTGTGGCGGGGCTAGGTTGATTAGATGCAGGCGCAGTCGTCGGATTTGCAACTGAAGCGGAAGAGTTAGAGATGTCGCCTCTAAGGTTTTTTTTGCGATCCTCCATATTATTTGTAAAAGTCCCAAAAGCCTTTTGGTAGGCAGAATAAAAATCTGGAAAATTTACGTTATGTTGTTTACTTATGGCAGCTCTTAATTTTTCGTTTTGATCAGCGGTGCCGGAGTAGCCAGACCCGTCGGCAGGCAAGTCAGCCAGAGCGAAATAATTAGGCTTTGCCTGTTGTGACACTCTGACCATTACATTAGTTAAAACATTTGCTTCTTTTTTTAAACCTTTGGTGTCAAGATCGTTTGCAATTTCAGCAAGCTTTTGAAGTATATTGATAGTTTTATTTTTCATTTTTTCCCTAAGTAAAATGCAAAAAGAATATTGCTATTAAATGTTTTCTTTCAAAAAAAATTAAAACCTTTTACGGCAAATCAAAATCATTGTGAAAAGATCTCAATCCACCATCATAATGGCGATTAATTAATTTAAGCAATCTACTTGGCTCAATTTCGTCAATAAAGCTATTTTCTGGATCTTCGTCGGTTTCAGACCATGTACAATCTTTGGCCCATTCTCTTGCATCTTTAATTAATTCTGGCTTATTTTGTATTATATATTTGGAAAATTCTTCAATCGATGCTATTTTGAAAATCATATTATTTTTTTTCAAGATAGCATTAACATTCCCCTATGCACCAAAAGATTTTGTAAAATCGCGGTTATAACTTTTCAGATAACATTTTGTAATTAATTTCCGAAATTGTCAACAAAAAAATTCAATCTGATTTTATTAATTAAAGATGATCTGTTACACAAAATATTTTTTCTTGAAAATGGAAAGTTTTTGGTGGAATCAAAATCTTGCATTTCAAAATCTTTAATATCCACAATTGTGTCTTTTGTGATTATTTTTGGTTGATAGCTTGGGTCTAATTTATATCTGCGCTTTAATATCATATTAAATAAATCATTATCAAATTCGCCATATATTTGTGAAAAGCAATCTGAACAAACATAAATAAGAAAATTTGGATCTAGCTGTTCATGTGAAATGTTATAATCTTTAAGTATTGATGAAAGATTGTGCGCGATAAGATTATTATTTGATAAAAAATTATTATACTTGCCAACATAATAACATTCTTCAAAATTGAAATTACATTTAGTTTCTGGATCAATATTGTTCAAAAGTAACAATGGAATGTCTTTTATAGTTTCTTTGAGATATGCATATTTTGAAAATAACTCGGGGCAAATATCAAAGCTCAAACCATTTTTAAGTGATTTTTTGTAAAGATTATTATCGCTAACAAAATATTTATTTTCGGCTATATTGTTCTTTGTAATAACCACTTCAAAATCTTGATATTTAAATTTATCAAGCCTAAAAAGATTGCCTTTTTGCTCTGGATAATAAAATAAAAATTCTCCACCATCAACAGAATAAATATCTGAATCAAACAAACACACACAATCTGAAATATTACATCTTATTATATCCTCTGGAATAAATTCACAAATAGAAAATTCCGACAAATCAAATAAATGTGATTGTGAAGAATTATTTAATATTGAACAATCATCATTAATGATAGTTTTTAAGAATGAAATTTCTTCAAGCCTTAAAAAGGTATCAATAAAAGATTGTGTGTTAAGTTTAAAATAGATCATTGGAGGGTTTTAAGATTTTCTGATTATCGCAATCTAATCTCTGCCAAAAATCATAATTTGTTCAAAAATTCTTGGATTTTTGATTTTTTCCAGCCTTTTGTTTCTAGAATTTCTTCAATTGTATCTGTATTCAAAAATGTTCTTATAATTTCCATTTCATCTTGAGAAAACTTTTTGCCATTGAGAATATGCCTTTCAAATGATTCACAAGCATAAGGCACAATTGGTTTGATAAGGTCGTATTTTGCTTGAGCAAATACTCTCACTTCGTATTGAGCGTGTGGATCAAGACGAAGTTTAAGAAAATGAAACAAATTATGCGCATCGATAGTCCAATGCCACTCAGTGTATGTTGAGAGAGGAAGATTAATCCGCGCCAATTCTTTGGCCATGCCAGATTCTAAATAGTCTTCATAGTTTGCATACAAGAAACTATGTTCGTTTTGCATTTGTTCAATATGATCGGCTGGATTATCTATCAAATCTAACGAAGAACCTTGTTTGTTGTCTGAAGACTGCTTCAACATCCTGGATTCATCAGGTACATAAAATTCATCTTTAATGATTGAATATCTTCCTGAAATTTCATTCAGTTTTGCAGTTCTATGGCGCACTACTTGCCTTGCGATGAAAATTGGCATTTTGACATGAAACGTAAATGACACTTGCTCAAAAGGCGATGTGTGCAAGTTTCGCATAAGGTAATCAATTAAACCTTTATCTTCTCGAACAGATTTTGTTCCATCGCCGTAGCTTACTCTTGCAGCTTGAACAATTCTTTGGTCTGAACCACAAAAATCAACTAGCTTTACAAACCCTTTATCTAAACAAGGAATTGTTTTTAAGTAGGGAGATTTAAGTTCGTAAAGTTCTTGATTTAATCGATTGATATCCATATTATATTTTTACGAAAAAAACCGTAAAATAACTCTGCCTAAAGCTATATGGGGCAATCTTTCGGTGGATTTAATAATTATTTTTTAGATCTTCGAAAAAATCATCTGCAGAAAAAAGTTCTTCTTCATCAGCTTCAATTCTTTTAACTTGAGCAGTCAAATCATCAAGCACACGTTTTGTTGCTTCTGGTCCGCCATGAAACGAAATCTCATACAAAACCCCTTGAATTACATTAAAAAATGTATATCCAGATGATGGATATTTTTTATTTTCTTTAGATTCGAAATTATAAACTTGAACACATGGATCAAGCACTAAAGGTAAGTGAGCGTGATTCTGCATCGGCGAATATTCTACGGCCCATTTTTTTTCTTCGCCATTTTCTATACTTATGCCATCAAAAAAAGGAAAAGCAGGAATATTATACTCTTCACCGTGGTTATGAATTTCCCAAAAAACTCTCAAATAGTCTATTTTAGCGCTTGTTTCTTTAATTTCAGGAATTCCATTTAAAATTACATCTGTATATTCTTTAATCCAATTTCCAAAAATCAAATTAAAAAGGCTTAATTCTTTATTTATTACTAAAAATAAATCTCTTAGAGTAACATTTTCATCAAATTCAATATTTTCATGCAGAAATGTTATGGCAAGATCCGTTACATCCTTTGTTTCATTTCTGCCATTTGTTCGTTCTAATATTCCGCCAGGTTTCAGCTTAAGCATGATTCGATCTATCTACCATCAAGTTCTTAAGGGCGAAATGGGTAATTTGAACTGGAACAGTAGGATTGGCAACATCGACAAACGCAATTACCGGGGCCAGCTTTCTATTTCCTCTTTTATCTACAATCAAGTTATTATTTTCAATATCAAAATCTTCACAATCTAGCAAAAATAAAAACTCCACTTCTTCTTTTTTACTTTGAACTGGAGCAGCGGGCTGTGATGTGAATTTCATGCCGCCTTTGTTGAGGATTTCCTGCATTCGAGGATTATTTTTTTGTGCTTCAGTGGTAGTGATAATAAAATCAAGCAATTGTTCGCCGGTTCCCACTTCTTTTTTAAGAAATTCAGATGCTTCCTTAAATGTCTCGAAAACTAACAAATTATCATTATTGTCAAGAGCAAAATCTAAAAATTCAACATTATTGTGAGAAACTTTTTTAGCAATACAAATTTGATTCATATTATATATGTACAGATTTTCTTCAAGGAATAATTCTAAACACTCTGCGTTTTTTGTCTTTTTTATTTTTTGGGAGAGTGGCAAGAACAAATTCAACAAAATCTCTCGAAAGCTGGTTTTTGGTATTAAAATTTAAATGCACTTGATTATTCAGAATATGCAAAAAACAATCAAAAAGAAAATCTTGCTTGTTGTAAAAATAACAATTTTTTAATTTATCAAGCCATTCATCAACATTGATACTTTTAATGGGATTGGGTATTTCAACAATATATCTATCATGTTTGTTAAACACAAGAAATTGTACAATATAGGCATGTTTCAGTTTTTTAAAAATTTATTCAAAAAGAAGCCCGAACAACAATTAACTATCACGATAAATGGAAAGTCGTATACAACTGAAAATCGAGAAGAAATATCTGAAATTATGAAACAAATGAGTGAAGCCCTTAAAGCTAAAAACTCTTCTTAAGGCGATCCAATCTATTGTACCATCCTCGATTAAAATGGATTAATGGCACTTTCTTGTGATGTCTTACAGTTTTTAAAGATTCAAGATATTTTTTTCTAGCAGAAACAAGCATCAAGGCAAGTTCTTTATCTTTTGATTCATCGTGGCCTGTATATTTCCAGGTAGCATTAACAGTGTTTTTGTCCATTTTGCCAGTAACGGGAAGATCAAGTATTCTTTGCAATGCTTTAGTTCCATTACCGCCATTGAATTTCCAATCCGCTAATGCTTTTGCAACATCATGTGGCAAGTAAGAAGCTTTTATTGGATTCCAATATTTTTCTTTGATAATTTCGTGCCTTTCTGCTTCGGTCATATTTTTTACAGATTGCTTAGGAAGTTTTTTCTGAATCCGGTAACTATTATATACTTTTTGTGTCACTCCCCTATAAGTTGCTCCACCAGGATCGAATGTTTTTTTTCTGTGAGAAAATCCACCCTCTTCCTTGTTTAAAAAATTAACAAAATCTTTATAATCACCACGAGGAATTGTTGTTGGTGCTTGTTTATCCACCGGCCTCTGGATGGCAGGTTGAATATGCTGTTGTTGTGGTTGTTTTACATTATGAGTGAATAAATATTGAGATAACATAGCAGCAACTATAGGAGACAAGGTGATAGCTATATTTCTGTAATTTGGCCTTCTTCTTCTTTTTGCGGCTTCTTTTACTGCGGTGTCAATTATTTCTGCATCTCTATAGTAGCCTTGATTATCAAGATTATTCGCAAATTTCAGCAAAAGATAAGTGTCCACATAATTATTTGCTGGATTTTAAGGAATAAAACCTGGCAAATTCTAAATATAGATTATGTGGTACAGATATAGCCAAGAAGATCCTAATGATCAACAGTTAGACCCAAATAAAGCTGGTCAAAGCATCCCTTCTGGTGGTAATCTTGAAATCACTGTGACCAGTGGCAATATTTCAATGGGGCCAAATGATCCACCGAAACAAATCCAGATAAAAACTGACGAAGGTCAGCAAAGAAGTATTTACTTACTCCACGGCACTCCAGAAGGTCAATTGGTTTTTGGCGATGCTGGTAATTTACAATCTGGCGATGTGGAGGCTTTTCAGGATTGGCTAAGATCTAGCGGCAAACCAGTTCTACCTTTTGTTAGCTGCTATGGATCAAAAATTGTTGGTGGAAATGGCGGGGCGCAAGAATTAATAAATGCTACTGGATCAGTTCAAGTGGGAACAAAGACATACCCTGATGGAACAAAAAAGATTGTGTTTAGCCAGTCAACTACCCAGCGGCTAAAGACCACTGGGCTTGCTTCGAGGCTCCAGCGGAGCCGAGCAATAGGGATATTGACTGATCCCCTAAGGATTTAATATTCAAAGAAGCATTATAATCTGCATTTGTGGCGAAGCCACAAGACAAACACACAAATGAAGATTGATTCTTCCTATTCTTTTTATCACAATGACCACATTGAGAACAAGCTTGAGATGTATATGCTGAAGGAACAATAATCACCTCCACTCCGCTCTCTAACGCTTTATACTCAATAAACGATCTTAATTGATAAAAAGACCAACTTAATCGTTCATTTTTCCAATCTCTTGTTTTTGGTGTAGATTTCCTGACCGTTACTTTGTTGTTTATTCCCTTTAGCTCTTCCAGAGCTAAAGCACAATTTGTGCCTTTGGCTTTCTCCACTAATTTCTTGCTTATTTGATGATTAATATCTTTTCTAAATCTACTTTCCTTTCTTCCTATAGTTTTTATTCTTCTCATTGCAGAGCGGGTTCCCCGCTTCTGCAATCGTTGCCTATGTGAGGCATATTGTTTTCTTTTTTGTTTAATAATTGTTCCTGAATAGCTATCTCCATCAGATGTGGTAGCTATCTGAACAATTCCTAAATCCACACCAATACAATCTGTAGTCACTGTCTTTGTTTTTGTTTTTTCGGGAACATCTACACAACATAACAAATACCAATTCCCATTCTCATATTTTAAATCTGTTTGACCTTTTCGATATTTGAATAGTTCTTTATTATGGATAACAACTGGAATATGTTTTAGTCTACCTTCTGTAGTCCAAATAGATATTGTTTCTTCGTCAAAACTTATTACTCTTTCATCATAAACAACAGCAGAAGCTTTTTTAAAACCTGTAGGTTTTTGTCTTCTTTCGCCTTTTAATTTATAACTCAAAGAAACACAATTAATTGCTCTAATAATCAATTGAGAAGAATAATTGTTATATTTCGTTTTGAAATTGCAATAAACAATTTTATGTAGATGAAAAGGTCTATATTCTTTTTTATCGAAAGCAATTTCGGATATTTCATTACAAATTTGATTAAATATTTGCATCGTGCTCAGAAGAGCACGATGTTGAAAATCATTTGTTATTATTTTGATTTTCATTGTTTTAATCATTATAATGATTTTACAATATTTCTTTCTATATTCCTTCTTTTATTTACTTTTTTTCAAAAAATATCGTATAATAATCTGAACACCAATTCCTCCCAAGGGCTAAAGACCCTTGGGTTTCCTTGGAGAATTAATTATGAAAAAATGTACAATTGAATTATGGTTGAATTCAAGAAAGACATTCTATTATCTATTCATAATATCGACGGCGTGGCATATAAGTTTAACTCAAAATTTAAATTTCTTAATTTGCAACATTTGGTACAAATTCTTGACCATATGAATGAGGATCAACTTAAAAACTGCTCTGAAAAGATTCGTGTGGTGGAAGAAAGCCTACAAGCTGTCTCAGATGTATTTGATGGCATGGAATCGGAAGTGCTAGAATTGATTAGCTCGTATGATCGAACTCAATATTTGCCAGAATTAGAGACACAATCTTAATTATTTCTTCAAATTGCAAAACCCGCGCTAAATTTAGCGCGGGTTTTTTAGTTCTGGAAATTAAAAATTAGCGACCTTAGCCGCCATTTCCTGGTGTTTTTTGCACTGTTGAAATTTCTGAAGGCAAACAATAATTTTTGTTTCCAGCTAGAATTAAAGCGATCAATGCTGGATCTGCATGTTTGATTACAATTTTTCGCACCACTTTGTTTCTCTGTGGCTCTTGGGCGCGGCAAAGTGCCATTGATGATAAAACCAAGGTGCATAACGATAATTTAAGAATTGTTTTCATTTTTCTCCTAATTGTTAGACGGATTGTGTGGTAAAAAGTTTTGTTATTATTGTAAATTAATAAAACCTAAAACCGTACAATATAATTGTGAGAGAAATTTATTACACTGGCATCGGAAGCAGAGAATGCCCCGAGGATGTGATCCAGATTATGGAGAAAATCGGAGAAATTTTAGCTAAAAAAGGATATGTGCTTAGATCTGGTGGAGCAAATGGAGCTGATTCTGCTTTTGAAAAAGGATGCGATAGAGCTAAAGGGAAAAAAGAGATATATCTTCCCTGGAAAGGTTTCAACAATAATTCCTCTCTTTTGTACGATTTAACTACAAGAGCGGAAGAGCTGGCTTTTCAATATCATCCGAATCTTTACGCCTGCAAAAGCGCAGTAATCAAATTGATGACGAGAAACACATATCAGATTTTAGGTAAAGATTGTCGCACAAAATCTGATTTTGTTGTATGCTACACCGCCGATGGCAAAGCTTCTGGCGGAACAGGGCAAGCTCTTAGGATTGCTATTGCGGAAAAAATTCCGATTTTTAATCTGCATGAAAAAGAAAATCTAAATAAAATGAAAGATTTTGTTAATCAATTAATCAATTAAGTATTCTCAAAAAATCTACTTTCTTTACCGAAAGTTGGCTCATAATCTGGTTTCCAATATGGCGGCAAATAGTTTGGCTTCATTGTGTCAATGAAATGTTGTTTCCAAAATCGATTAAATTCAAAATGATCTGTGATTGATTCGGCATATAGTTTATATGGACTTATTCTTTGCTTTTTAAGAAGATTTTTAAGCGTGGATTCATCAACATCATCTACATTGTGGTAAATCATCACAGCGATTTGTAAATCTAATTTTTTATCTGGCGGCAAACAATCTGCGTGTTTAAGAAGTGTTTTGATATGGCCGCGAATTATTCCGTCTTCTTTAAAAACATTTTCTCCACCAAAACTTTTTACCATATCAAATTTAATTTTTTGCGCCTCTAGTTCGTATTTTGCGTGGCAAGAGACACATAAAAATAATACCTCATGCGACCTATATGATTTCCATCTCAAAGGAAAGTGCTTGCGAAAGCATTCTGGAATGGTGTGATGTTTGCTTAATTTAGATATATCATCGCAACCACAGACAACACAATGGTTCTTTACCGGAATGTTTCGCTCTTTGTCGTAATAATGGCCTAATCCATTTGGTTTGAATAACAATTGTATTTCTTTTTCCGAATTTTTACGCGCCAAATTTCTATCTAAGTACCAATTGGCTCTCTTGCGACCAATGTAGCACATGAGAAAACCTTCTGGAGACATCATCGCAATGTTATCATATATTTGCTTGTTTTGGAAATTAAACATTCTGCAAGATATTATTCATTAATTTTTTAATTTTTTCTCGGTATTCATCTAAGGTGCCATCGTTTTCAATTGTGTAATCAAATAAACTCAAATGACTATCAAGTTCTATCTCCGAAATATGCTGATCATTTGGATCAAACACACTACGTCTAGTGATATTAATTGCAATGGCATTAAGCTCAGATTTTGATTTGATTATTTCATTTGAAAATCTTCCATCTGTAATAACAAATATTACATTCTTATTATTTAAGAAATAATAATGAGCAAATTTAAATTTTCTCAAAATTTTGTGCCATAGATTGGGAGAATAGTCTTTAATTTTTTCCACTGCCTTATCAATCCAATGGTCTGGGTTTCCCTTAAATAAAGGATTTCTTTTAAACTGAGTGCCATACCATTGCATCATTGGTCGCATCACAGATTTTGTTACATCATCTTCTAATACATCTTTGTCCAAATGGTTCGGTTTTAAAATTCGCTCATAAATTTCATCTTTTAAAGCATCAGCAAAAGCTACCCTAATTACTTTTTTGCCTGGGTAAAGATCTTTTACTATTTGAAAAAATGAATCTTTACCTACTCTCTTCCGATAACCCACTATTATAACCATATTATTATTATTATACGGCGCATGCGGTTAGGATTCCAATTAGTTTTCTTTTAAAATATATATGTGTTCAATTTTTCTCGATTTAATAAATATGCTTTAAAGATTCAAGATGAAGTAAGAGAACTTGTAAAACAAAAATTAGATGAAGAAATAATTCGTCGAAAATACGAAGAACATGGAGTTCCATATAGCGAAGCATTGCATGGAGTGATGACATCTGGAAAAAGTAAGCTCAGAGAATTATACTCACAAAATTTAGAATTACTTACTAAGCAAATCCGAGCTATAAGAGCAAAATTGATTGAAGAAGAAAAATCTAAAGTAGAAGATCTTCTTGCCACTTTAGATGATTTGAATCTTAGTAACGAGGAAAAAAACCAAATACTGCTTGCCACTTCATCTACATCAAGTAGTAAAGATACGTCAAAATCTTTAGGAAAAGTTTTCAAAGACTTTTCGGATTTGATAAATAATATCGCATTAAAAAATCAAAAACCAAATGAAGACCTGGAAGAAACAAAAAGATCAATTGCTGAAAAAATCGTCTACGTGCAAAGGAATTTTAATAGCATAATTAGTGGATATACAGGTAATCAAATTTCAATCATAAAACAAATTGTTCAAACTAAAGATTTGCCCGAAGATATTAAAGAAATAATAACAAAAGAGCTTTACGAAATATTTCCGCCTATTACCAAAGAAACATTGTTGAGTGAAATGCAGTTTAGCACTTCTGGGATGAGAAGCAGAAAAGCTGAACAAGAATGGAATCGCCCATCTGAAGCAGGCGATAAAATAAACAAATCTGAGCTTGAAATTCTCGGGGTAGATTTGAACAATCCCCTTTCACTTCAAGATATCGCGGCTGCGATGTCTCTGAATGAAAATGCGAGAATGAGAAACAAAGATCAACAAGCATTGAGGCCATTATTCATAAGAACATTTGGAAAAGACCAAGTGGCTTTTGTTTCTTATTTATGTGATCTTTTTGATGAAGATTATTCAGAAATAGTAGATAAGTTGGAAGAATCATCAAAGATGAAATTTGAAGATTCAGAATATCCAGGGTACAGCTTCAGTAGCAAAAATGAAATGTATGCAATTCAAGATATAAGAAATATATACGGATTGAATTGTATACCTTCAAGAATGAAAATTGCTAAACCTGATGATTTCACAAAAAATAAATCTCACTTTATTATAGATTTTGTTTTGTATTGTAATGTTGTTGAGTTTGAGAACAACATGCCAGTGAATATTAGGCCTCAAGTAGTTTTAATTGGTGAGTATTTTGGCTATATTAAATCTGATGCAGAAATATCAAAGATTAAAGAACAAATTAAACAATTAGAAACTGCCGAGGGAAGCCAAAAAGAAATTAATGCCTTGAAACCCGATCTGGAAAAGATTTTGAAAAAAATGTCAGAAATTGAAGATAAAAATTCAGATGATTACAAAAAACTAGAAAAAAGAGCAGAAGAATTCAGGAAAAAAATTGAAAACACAGATCTCTTCATTAAAAAGAAAATTGAAAGACTTCAAGCGATTATAGACTACACTGAAAAAACTCCTGTTAAAGAAGCAACAGAAGAATTGTGCGCCGATGTGATGAATTGTAAATCAATATCATTATATGATTTTAAGAATGAAAGCCAAAGACATCAAATGATTCAAAATCAATTGAATAAAGCTAATATTCTTTACACAAAAACAGGTGAGATAATTCAGGGCAGCGCATATGAAAAAGTAATAACAAAAAATAAAAACTTAATTGAACCATTCGTCTCAGTGAATAAAGATGGAGTCACCACTGTTAAACAATATGAAAAAAATGTGGCTTATCTTGCTGGATGTAAAAAAGAATTAGAATCACAAGCTTTGTTTAAAACAATTCAATATCAAAGAATATTGAAGCAAAGTTTTAATTCAAAAGAATTTTCTTCGCCAGCATTTAGAGAAAGACTTAAAAGAGAAAAAGATCTAAATATGAAACCTTTTCATCAAAGGATGCAATTATTAAATGATCTTGATCCTTTGGTAGAAAATTCTGCTCTAGAATTTTCATCTTTAAGAGATTATGTAGAAATGGTTCTAGACCAAAATGTACCTTTGGATGAAATAAAGCCATTCAATCCCAAATTCAAAAAACAAGCGAATGTGTACAATCAAAAAAACAGGGAATCTCAAAAACCAAAATGAATAACTTAATGATGACTAATTTACAATTATTAAAAACACTCGTGCGTCTTGCGCAAATTGCAGAAGAAGTGGAAGAAGTAAATCCGCAGGCTGCAAATGAAATAGACTCATTTAGCAAAGATGTAACAAATGTTTTACCAGAAAAATTAGTTAATGATACAACTACTGAAAGTGATACTATAAATCCAGCGATGTTTCCGCCCATTGAAACCCCGGAAGTTCCTGCACTTAATGGAGATCAAGATTACGTAGATACTAACCCTGCATTTGATGATTATACAAGCGCTCCTGAAATTCCAGAAATGAATGAAGAACAAATTACTCAATTAGAGGATCGAATCACCGACGAAATCATCAATTCACCTGAATTCGGAGATCTTGCTCCAATTTTTGACACCCCAGAAGGGCAAGAAGCTGTGCAAAATCTTATCACAAGAAAGATTAAAGAAACTCTAGGAAATGCTTAAGGCGCTACCAGAAACATCTGGAAACCAATCAGCAATCATCTCTACACAATAGTCAATAATTTCGTTTTTTTCAGATTCAGAAATATTCTTCTTAGAACAAAACTTATTCACGTATTCGTGTGCCTGATTTAAGGCATCTGTATAATTAGTTTTTCTATTCTTGCTTAGATTAAAAAGAATTGATTCAAATTCACTGTGTACTCTATTGTAATATTTACTCATTTTACGATCTTGCTTATTAATTTTCTATTTTTGGAAATAAACCAATAAATTAAAAATAAAATTGGTTTAAAAACTGAATATGTGATCATCTTGTATCTCGTGTTGCTCAAAATATGAACCCAAGCATCAATTCCATAAAAAATATTATTAGGTGTTTCTAGCACCACTTGCTTGCATGAATATCCTTTCTGATTAGCAATTTGCCCGTTTAAATCAACCACTGTAATTTTTACATTTGGAATCAGATTGTGTATTTTGTTTTGAGTTTTTACACACAAAGGACAAGCTCCATCATAAAACAAAAACCACCGTTCATTCATAAATATCGCCAAATTTACTGTTAAGATAACTTACTAAAAATCTATAAGTGCGAGGTGCCCTCAACGGTAGTTGTGCCAAACCTGTACCTAAGCCATCTTCTGGAAAAACAATATATTCGTAGTTTAAAGGAATACTATCAATGGATTCTTTTATTATTTTAGTGTTTTTCTCATATTCATCATCAGAAAAATAAGAATTTGACAATTGTGATGGAAGTTTTTTTGTAGGAATGCCATAAGTGTTTTTACAATACCTCACGATTGCTTGGCCGCCGCGACCTATACCTATTGTATTATCGCCAAATATAAATAAATGATTTGGCATAGAATTCACCATATCTACATCATATCGTTTGATTTTTCTAATAACAGGGTTCATGGCTTATTATACGCTGGAAACTTGCTCATAATTACTTGAAACATAATCTGTAATAGCATCTGTAACATCTGAATCATTCCAATCCGAAAAATAATTTTCTTCTGAAAGAATTGGAATCCATATTTGCTTCACTCCATCAGACACAAAAGCATTCACCCATTTTTCGCTTGGGTTTTCTGCTATTTGAATTACATGAAATGTTGTGGATGTTGCGGCAGGCTGAACAATTACCGGCTTACTTAAAACCACATCTGGGTATTTTTGCATATTGTTTTTTTCATATTAATGGCATTATGTTCCTTCTTGCCAAGAGTTGATATAAGCTTTCTGTTCAGGAGTTAAATGGTCAATTTTCAAATTGAGTGATTGCAATTTATAAAAAGCCACTTGTTTGTCAATTTCTTCTGGAACTGAATAAATTTTATTTTCCAATGTGGTATTACTTAAGAATTCAGCAGCCAATACTTGATTAGCAAAACTCATATCCATAACACTAGCTGGATGTCCCTCCGCGCAAGCCAAATTAACTAATCTTCCTTTACCTAATACAAGAATTTTTTTATTATTTGGAACCCACTTCATATTAAGACTATTTTCATTTGTAAGAGTATACTCTTCTAATCCATCTCTTACTTCTTTCACTTTTAAACTGATGTTTTTGAGGGTGTTTAAATCGATCTCTACATCAAAATGACCGGAGTTTGCAATAATCACTCCATCTTTCATTTCAACAAAATTATACAGATCAATTACATTTTTGTTACCAGTAACAGTAACAATAAAATCAGCTTTTTTGCATGCGTTGATCATCGGCATCACCTCAAAACCATCCATATGAGCCTGCAGTGCCCTGATTGGGTCTACTTCTGTGACTATCACTTTGCAACCCATTCCTTTTGCTTTTTGCGCGAGTCCTTTTCCGCACCATCCATATCCAGCAACAACAAAAACCTTACCAGCAAGAAGTGTGTTTGTGGCTCTAATAATTCCATCTAAAGTGGATTGTCCAGTTCCATATTGATTATCGAACATATGTTTGGTTAGAGCATCATTAACGGCAATAATTGGATATTTAAGCATGTTATCTCTTTCCATTGCCTTGAGTCTCTGAACACCTGTCGTAGTTTCTTCTGTGCCACCGACGATATTATCAATTAAATCTGGTCGTTTTGTGTAAAGATAATTCACTAAATCACATCCATCATCTAAAACAAAATGTGGATTTGATTCTAAAACGTTTTGAATATTTTGATAATAAGATTCGTTTGATTCACCATGCTTTGCAAAAACGTTAATATCGTAGTGTCTTTGCAAAGCAGCCACTACATCATCTTGTGTAGAGAGTGGATTTGAAGCACATAAAAATATCTTTGCTCCACCCGCCTTAAGTGTGCGCACAAGATTTGCGGTTTCTGTGGTGATGTGCATGCATGCTGCAAAAACCTTATTTTTGAAAGGCTTTTGTTTTTCAAATCTTTTTCGGATTTGTTGTAAAACAGGCATTTCTCTGTCTGCCCATTCAATTCTGCTGATTCCCTTTTCAATTAAAGTTGTGTCTGTCATTTTTACCATTTGTAATTTTTATTTAAATTTTCCACCGAGATTAATAAATGCTTTGCGCCGTTTGACAATCTCACTTTATGTTGATCGGGCGATTGTTTTTTTACAGAGGAATAAGATGTTACCAAATCTGTAATCATCCAGTTTTTAGATGTTTTATTGTTTTTAACCATAAGGCCAACCGTCAATCCAGCAAATTTTGTATCCATATTTTCTCCTTGAAATTATATTATACGGGAAAATTATTTTAGTTCATTGTAGGCTGTTTCAAAAATTTCTATATTTTGAAATTTCGGCTCCCAGCTCAAGTGGTTATATATTTTGTCAGAAGAAATGCAATATTTCATATCATGGCCCGATCTACTTTCTCTGTCCGTAATTCTTAAATCGGGATAATATTTTCTTAGAAAATTTACAACATCATTTACAGATGCACTAAATCCAGATGAAACATTATAGATATTTTTAGAATTGGCTTTTGTTAAAACATCAAATATAGCCTGAGCGTGATCTGTAACATGTATATACTCCCTTACTGCGCTGCCGCCATCATAAACAGGTAATTCTATTCCATTTTGGGCGTTCCAAATAAATTTGGGAAATAGTTTTTCTTTATTCTGTCTTTTGCCAATTGTATTACAGCCTCTTGTAATCGTATAATCCAAATTATAAGTTCTACCCCAGGATATAACTAACTGTTCTGAAGCAGCTTTAGAAGCCGAATAAGGAGATGATGATAAAATCATATCAGTTTCTTTTGAAGGATAATTATTGGCAATTGTGTCTCCATATACTTCATCGGTTGAAACAAGGTGGAATCTAATTTTTTCTGGGCATTTTCTTAATAATTTGTAAGTGCCATTTATATTTGACTCAATAAAAGATGTAGGGTCGGATACACTACGATCAACATGGGTTTGAGCTGCAAAATGAACAAGTGCATCAATGTCGTGTGGTATTTCATATTTGTCTGAAGCTAAATCTACTTGTTTAAATTTATATAATGGATGAATTCTGTCTGGACCAAATTCGGGCATACTTCCAATCATCATTGCATCATAATTTACCACTTTAATATTATTTGATAAACATAAATCAACAAAATGTGAACCAATAAAACCTGCTCCGCCAGTAACAAGTATTTTATTTAAACAAATCATTGTTAATTTGTACAAGAATCGTTCATTGTACAGAATTATTTTGAATTTTTATCGCAGGAAAATATGTAATAAATTTATCATCTGGGTTAGACCTTCTTTTTAAAATATTATATTTAATTTCATTATAAAAATTCCAAGCCAATATAACAAATAAACATTTGTTATATTCTTGCGAAATACAATCTGGATTTTTGATAATAGTATGAATACCTGGTGTATAATAATTCCATTTTAATGGATTGTCGTCAACAATATAATCTAGATGGATATCTCCAAAGTTTAAAACTGTGTTGCCTTTAGCTGCAGCACCAAAACCAACAATGGTATAACCTTGATTTCTATACGAATCAATTGATTCTTTGAGTTCTTTTGTTAAAGAAAATGCTTTGTTAGAAAATTTATTATAAAAATCTTTAGTATATCTGCCAATATTAGCCTCATCTAGTTCTATTTGATTTAATGTGTTATCTTCTACATTTGAAAAAGTAACCACATAACTTTTGCCATGTATATTTGCTTTATAGCTGCTGCTGCATTTTAAGCCACAAATTTCAGCTAATTTTTTAAATGATTTGGCAGAAAAATACGAACAATGTTCATGATAAGTGCAATCATATTCAAAATTTTGAAACATTTCACATTGACTCGTTTGCAAAACAATTCTTCCATTGTCTGCCAACACTTCTTTGCAGGCTAAAATAAACTCAACAGGGTCTGGTACATGTGGCAAAACATGCATAGCAATAATCAAATCAAATTTTTGATTCAAAAATTTTGCTGTTTCTAGATTCCAATATTCTGCCAAAACCGATAACCCTTTTTCTTCTACTAATGGCTTCAAATTAATAGCTGGATCTACACCAAAAGTGCTCCAACCTGCGTCTTTAAATAGCTTTAATAAAGAACCGTCATTGCAAGCTATCTCTAGCACTCTTTTTGGCGATTCTTTTAAATATGGAGAGGCAAAAAATTTTAAATATTGGTTAAATGTATTAGATGTACCAGATACATAAAGATAATTCCTAAATAATAAATCTGGATTAACTGAATGTGTTAATTGAACATGATAACAATGTTCACATAAATTAAGAGCTAAAGGAAATTCTAATTCTTCTGATTCTTTATTTTTAATGTAACTATTAGCTAAAGCTTGATTACCCAAATCAAGCAAAGCTGTTAACATTGAATTTTTGCAAATAAGACAAGATTCGATTGGTTTAATGTTATTCATAATTTATTTTTTCTTTTTAGCATAGAACGCGAAAGATAATTCAGGATGCGGTTGATCTAATGGAATCATCGGATAACTTGTGGCATCTTGCCTTAAAGTAAGAGATACAGGATAGCAATTAAAAAGAAGAAATTTAGAAGCTAGATAATTGCGCCAATAAAGCTTATCTTTAATATTTACATGATAATTAATGTCAGGATAATAATGGCCGTTAGATTCATCAGTGGCTATAGAACCAATAAAAATTCCATCGTCAGCAAGATGATTATCAATAAATTTGAAAAAATCATCGGCATCTTTTTCGTCAATATGTTCAATAACTTCCCAACAAGAAATTAAATCAAACTTCATCGGAACTCCATCTTCTAAAACCACATATGGCTTCGTTAAATCAGCATTAAAAAGATAAATATCTTTGAATAATCGCCAATTATTATATCCCTTAGATTCTGAATTAACAATTGGACAATCGCTTCCTTCGATTCCTATGGCTACATGTCCCCTTGAGTTCCATTCAAGAACATTTTGGCCGCCCGCACAACCAATGTCCAGCACCTTGAGTTTTTTGTGCTCATTACATCCTATAAAATTCTCCCATAATTCAATATATGGAATTCCACTTGTATTGTCTAGTTTAGAGCCCTCTGGATATTTAAAATCTAAAGAAGAATAAGAAAAGTTATTTTTAGTTAAAACATCGTATTTTTTTTTCATTTTAAGCCTCCTTGACACTCTCGTCCACCAATTAATTTAAAAGTAGACAAAGATAATTTAATATCATTAACGAGATCTTTTGTACATTTAATTGATGGCTCCCAATTAAATGCCTGAGAAAATTTTTCTGAACTCATAGTAAAATCAAATGTGCTAGGAGTATTAGAGATAAGATTAATTTGGCTATCAAATTCAGCGGATACTTGATTTGCAATATTGCCAATTGATTCATTGAAACTCGCAATATTATACAAGCCTCTTTTATCCTCGTTTGATTCTACAATTTTTCTTACAGCAGAAACAAGATCTGACATTGCCAAAATTGGCCGATGACAATGAGAGTTGGCTAAATTAATTGTTTTATTTTGGGAATCTAAAGACATACGATTGATCATAAGATCATTTCTAAAATTCTTTGAGGGTCCATTTACACTCCCAAATCTTAATCCATAATATTCAACATTAAAATTACTAAATTGAGTATAAGAATCAATAGTAATTTTAGTTAACGATAGATCATCTGTGGCTTTTGTTGGACTAAACTCTGTTGCGCCATACACACTATCATAAACACAACTACTACTAGCATATATAAATTTTTGTTTATTTAATTTTTTAGTTAATTTTAACCAACGCATGACATTGTTATCTAAAGATCCTATTGGGTCTTTTTTGCACATGCCTACGCTGCTATGGGCTGCTGTTAATATAACAACATCAAAATTATTCAAAAAATTTTCAGTGAGATCGTCATAATCAAGGCAAATATTATCTACGGTCCTACCAAACCATTCTAGATCAACAGAAGTTACATCATGATCTTTACATAAATCACAAAATAATTCACTTCCAATATAACCACACCCGCCACAAATTAATATTCTTTTCATTTCTTTAATTCTTCTACAGTAGAATGCATAATAATTCCATGCAAATCTTCAACAATCCCATAATTATTTGAATCAACTATATAACATAAATCACATAAATCTTTAGCAAATCCTCCTTTTTTTCCAAGCAATCCAATAGTAAATATGTGCTTTTGTTTTGCAATTTTAAGCAATTGAATGATATTTTTAGAACTTCCAGAAACAGAAATAACAATTAAAATATCATTTTTTTTTGAAAGAATTTCAAAATATTTTGCCAAAGAATCATCATAACTCACATCGTTTGCATATGCTGATATAATTGGCACAGAATCGCTTATGCATATCATTTTTAAACCCTGTTTTGTATTCTTAGCAAAATCACAAACCATATGAGATGATGTAGCAGCAGAACCTCCATTTCCAGCTACATAAATATAATTGTCATTAAAACTGGATTCTATGAGTTTTTTAGTAAATTTTTCCTGAAAATTAGAATCAAAATAATGATTTATATTTTTTATTAATTCTTCTTGGTAATTCATTAAATTTCTATAGCCTCTGGAGATGAACTAGAAAACTTAAAATCAAGAATTTTAAGTTTTCTAGAATCAATAAATTCAATAAATTTTGATTTATTATTGGGTTTGACATAAAAAAGAAAAAATCCGCCGCCGCCTGCTCCAAGAATTTTTCCACCTTCTGCACCAAAATTCAAAGCTTCTAGATAAAATTTATCAAAATTTGAATTTGTAATATTTGATGCAAATTGTTTTTTAAGCATCCAATTATTGTGCAAAACTGCACCCAAAGATGAATGATCTTCATTATAAAAATTTTTGTATAGCATTTCTGTAGACTTAACCAATTCTTGTAAATGATCATAATTATTATTCATTTGTTGTTCTTTTAAAATATCACCAGAATGTCTATTAACTCCTGTGTAAACTAATATTAAATGATTTTCTAAATCATTCTGAAATTCTTTTGAAACATTAATTTTGTTAACTTGCACTGAATTTTCATAAAATTCAAAATAATTTAAACCGCCAAACGCACATGCATATTGATCTTGTTTTCCAATAGGCTCATTAGATAAATTTATTTCAATATTTGATGCATATTCTGCAAGTTGATAGCTGTTTAATTGTTCTTTCTTAAATGAAGATATAGTTTTTAATAATGAAATTACATAAGCTGAAGAAGATCCCAATCCAGATCCACCTGGAATATCAGATATAGTAGATAATTCAAAATTGCTTTTTATATCCATAAATTTTAAGGTATTTTTTGCAAGTTTATTAATTATGTCATTTAAATTTTTGACTACTTCTACCTTAGAATAAATAATTTTAAATTCATCTTCAAATCTTTGATTAGAAAAAGCATATACATATTTATCAATAGTCCATGCTAAAACACAACCTTTAGACTTGCTATAATAATTTTCCATATCTGATCCGCCGCCACAAAAAGATATTCTTAAAGGAGTTTTTGCTATGAACATTTGAGATTATTTATACAAATAAAATGTAAAAGTATATATATGAAACCAAAAATAGATTTTCTGACCATAATTTATCAAAATTATGAATTGCTTGATTTACAATTAAAAAATTTCCAAAAAAGGTTTGATAAAAATGATTATAGATTAATTATTGTAGATAATACCCCGAATCATTTAAAGCAGAAAATAGAAACAAATATATTAATTGATGAAATTTTAATTTTAGATAGTCATGTCGCATTCGATGGATGGTCGCACGGACACGCAATTGAAGAAGGGCTTAAATTATGCACATCAGATATTATTTGTATATTTGATTCAGATTTCTTCTTTTTGCAAAGTGGTTTATGTGAATACGTAATTGATAAATTTGAAGGCGGTTATAAAGCTGTCGGTGCCGAATGGAATGATGGATGCGATACATATAATTGGGTTGTGCAAAGGCCACATATGTATGAAAATATACCTTGTGTTTTTGGTGCTTTTTATGATAAAGATTTAGTAAAATCTCAAACTTTTGTAATGACCGAGCAAGAGTGTAAAGATAATATTCATACAGGATTTATCGAAGTAGGCTGCAATATTCGAAAGTATATTTTGGACAATAATATTAAAACAATGGCTTGGAAAGGAAGCAGAGGGCCAGTAAAAGGAAATTGCTTTTTTAGAGATGAAAAAGAAAATCTGATTGGTTATCATGTAGTGCAAGGCTCTTTCAAAGGAAATTTAAAAGAGCATTTACAGCCAATTTTGGGGATTTAAATAATGAAAACTGTAATTTCACATTTTTATAACGAAGAATATTTGTTACCGTTCTGGTTAAAGCATCATAAAAAATATTTTGATCATGGTATTTTAATCAATTATCATTCTACAGATAAATCTGTAGAAATAATTAAAGAGATTTGCCCAGATTGGGAAATTATTAATACAGAATATGAAGAATTTTCTGCATATGGAATTAATGAAGAAGTTAAAAATATTGAAAAAAAAATAAATGGATGGAAAATTGCACTTTGTGTTACAGAATTTTTAGTAGGTGATTTTTCTGTTTTAAAAGATAATTCTACACCTTCAGAACATTATATGCACTGTTTGTATTTTGTAGATGACAGATTGGAGTTTTATCCCCCTAAAGAAAAACCTATATATGAGTATTTAAATTTTGCTGTACATTATAAAGATTGGAATGTTAGAAACATGCGTTGCCTTCATAATCACACAATAGAATACCCATCTGGCAGACATTTTGGGAATAAACCTCAATCAGATAAATTTATTATTTTATATTTTAATCTAGCACCATTTAATCAATATATGATTAATAGAAAATTACAAATACAAAATAAAATTCCAAGAAATGATAAAATTGGCATGCAAGGCTGGGAACACTACCGCTCTTACACAGAAGAAAAAAACAATTTTTCAAAAGGTTTTTTATGTGAGCGAGATTGCTATGATGACATTGAATTATTTAAATCAAAAGCTAAAGATGTTTCTGAAGAACTGAATTATTATTTGAATTTAATGAACAATGGAGATATTTAAAAATATGAATAAAATTAAATTATATAAATTATGGCATATTGATCTTGAAACAAAAAATCAATTTTTAGTACCCGGTGATTTTACAAAATTAAATGATTTAGTTTTAGAAGAAAAATATTATAAATTGTGGAACTATATTCAAGAGTATAGAATACATTTAGTTGATTTAAATTATAATTCTGAATATGTTGGATTTTGCTCGGCTAGTTTAACTGACAAATTTGGCCAAGAAGCCACGAATATTTTACAGCATAAATTAAACACTTTAGATTTTTATGATGCAGATCTCACGCCTATAGTAATTAGTCAAAAAAATTGGATTAATCAAGCAAAAAATTATCACGTAGGTATGGATAAATATATCAATGCATATTTAGAAATGTCAAACATAGATCCAAAAGTTCTAAACGAACAAATTGTTTATTGTAATTCTTTTATATGCAAGTCAGAAATATATGAAAAAGCAAAATTGATTTTCAGAGAAAATTTATTAAAACTTTTTGAGCAAGAAAATTATGAATTTGATTTTCTTGATGGCGGTTATGGAAATGTAAGAAAATTAGGATGTTTAAGCGAGAGATTGTGGGGTGCCACCGTTAGATCTTTAAGCAATACGTTCTCTGTTCCTGTCACTCAAATAATATGGAGAAATACAATACAATGATTGAACAAGTGGTGGTTTTTGCAGGAGGTAAAGGCACAAGGCTTGGCTCTAATACAGCAAAATGTTTATCATGTGTATGTGGCAAACCCATATTATATTATATTGTGAATGAATTTTTAAACCAAAATGTCAATAAATTTCATTTTTGTTTGGGCTATTATTATAAAGATATATTAGATTGGCTTAACACTCAAAACATACAATATACATATTCTTTGGACCCAGAAGAAAACTGTGGCACATGGGCAGCTTTGGTGAATGCAAAACCTTGGCTAGATGAAATTTTTTTTGTAACTTATGGCGATTCAATTGCTTTTTGTGATTTAGAATTTATGTATTGGCAATTCATTGAATCAGGGCAAGATAGTATGCTGTCCGTTTCTAACGCAGGAAGTGAATCAAGTAATTTTCATATTGATGGTGATGGGAAAATAGGCAGTTTATATAGAAATTATGTTGATCATGGCATTTCAATTATGTCAAAATCATGTATTTCAGAATATGTTCAAGGTTTATCAAGTTTTGGACCGATAAACCTTTCAATTAAAAATTTTTCTTCATTTTTTTTATTAAGAATTGGAGATTCTGTTCATTACGCAAACGCAAACTACTATCAAATTAATACAAAAGATGATTTAAAATATGTTAATGATGAATTTTACAAATTTAAAACATTACAAAAATATAATTTTATTGATAGAGATGGAACTATTAATAAATTTGATACAGAAATTTACAAAAAGATGAATTTTGAACCACATCATGAAATTTTATCATCATTGCCTAAGTCGAATTGCGTGATTATTACAAATCAACCAGCAAAAGTTAAAAACGAAGCCAAATTATCACAAATAAATATTATGAATGAAAAGGCTAGAGAATTTTTAATTAAAAACGGATACAATGTTTTATTTACACATTCTTGTTTACATAAAAACGTACCATATATGAATGATGTATTTGATAATTTAAGATTTGATTGCGAATGTAGAAAACCAAAAACAGGCATGCTTGATAAAGCATCTAAAAGAATACAAATTAGCCCATTATCTATTTTTTATGGAGATTCAGATTGTGATGAAGAATGTGCAAATAATTTTGGTTTATTTTTTTTCAGAATATATTAATTTGTATAAAGAATTTATGATTGTAATAGATGAACACACATTAGACGAAAATTTAATTGATAAAGATGGTTGGATTTTAGATTTAGGTTCATTAAATTTCAATTTTGCTTGTAGAGTTAATCAATACTGCAAAAATATTTTATCATTTGATCCTAATCCAGTAATCAAATATTATCCAAACAAAATCAAATTTTATAATAAAGCAGTAACTTCAGATTATTCAGGTATAAAAGAATTTTTTATTTATAAAAATGATACTTCTGCATCTTTTTATGATACTAATAAGCATGATACGGTTAGAGAGATAGTTTTTGTTCATTGCATATCAATACCAGATATTATGAAGCAATTCAATATCAAACAATTCGAGCTTATTAAAATTGATATAGAAGGGTCTGAATATGAAATATTACAAAATATTGATTTAACAATATCCAAACAATTTTCAATTGAATTTCATGATTGCTATGGGATGAATAATTTAGGCACTAGTTGGCATAAAAATTTTAAACAAAAGGCTGAACAATATTTTGATATTTCTACATATGATATTTATGATATGTCAAAATTATCAGATGTTCATTTAGTTTTAAAAAAAGATTATTGGAGATGATATAATTTTGGAAAATTTATCTATTTTTGGTGGGCTCGGTTTTGTCGGCAATAATATATCTAAACAATATAAAAATTCTGTTATTTTTGATAATAACAGCAATGCGTCTAGAAAAGCTTCTCGTTTGAATTACTTTTTGGGAGATGCTAGAAATTCTGAAGATCTTAATAATTTTTTTTCTACATATAAACCCAAAAAAGTTATTAATTTAATTGCAAATGCAGATATTAAAATTTCATCTGAAAATAGATTTATTGATTTCGAATTATCTCCTCAAGTAAATTTAAATTTACTTGACATGTGCGAAAAATATAATGTAGATCAATATATTTATTTTTCTGGTTCAGGTGTTTACGGAAACCCAGAAAGTTTACTTGAACAAAAAGAAGATTTTCTTAATATAAACTGTCCATCTATGTATGCTGCAGCAAAAATTTCTTGCGAAGCTTTTATATCTGCATTTTGTAATTCTTGTAATTTAAATTCTACTATTTTTAGACCAGGCAATATTGTTGGCCCAGGTCTAACACATGGATTAATTTATGATGTTTTATTAAAAATTAAATCAAACCCTAAAGAAATTAATATACTTGGCAACGGAACTCAAAAAAAATCTTATATACATATAGAAGATATATTATCAGCGATTGATATCGCATTAAATACAAATGAAAAATTAAATTTTTATAATTTATCTTCTAACGATACAATAACAGTAAAAGAAATAGTTGATGAAATAGTAAGAATATGTGAAACAAAAACAAAAATCAACTATGGATTGGAACCAATTGGTTGGGTTGGCGATGTTCCTCAAATTAAACTTGATAATGAAAAAATGAAAAATAAAAATTGGCATCCAAAATTTAATTCTTTGGATGCCGTAAGAAAAACAATAGAAGAAAATTTATTTTTATTAAATTAATGTATTATTTCAACATATTTTATTCACCATGTAATGCCAAAAAACAACTTGTAAACTCTCAGCAATCGGAGTGATCATTGATGGGTCAGACGGGCAAAAATGAATACATACATCAGCATGTTTTTTTGTGTATCCACCATCTCTTGACACAATTCCTAAAATTGGGGAACCTTGTTTTTTAGCGTAGTCAATTGCTTTAACAATATTTTTAGAAGTATTTTCTGAACCCCCTCCTACACTAAAGACAATTAAAGTATCATTCCAGCCAAATCTACTTGTTTCTAATGATTTTGCTATACAATCTTCAAAATTTAAATCATTAATATAAGCTGTCAACTCTGAAACATTATCAAGCGGTGTGAGTGCGTCAATATTTCCGATTTTTCTAAAATCATTTACTGCGTGTGAACAATTAGCTGCCGATCCACCCACGCCAATAAAAAATAATCTTCCACCTTCATCTTTTGCTCTTTGTAAATATTGAATAAATTCTTCAATAGTTTCTTCGCTTACTTGATCAATACATTCTTGTGTTGCTTTTAAATAATCTTGATATTTCATAGAGATAGTCCAGCCTTTACTGCATCGTTGTAAAATTGTTCAGAAGACAATCTAGATATGTCATCTAAAGAATATTCAAACCAATTAAATTTAGATATAAATTGTGTAGGAACGGTAATAATATCACAACCACATCGTTCTGCTTGTTTAATATTATACAACTCTCTCACCGAAGCCCATAATACTTTAGAATTTGGATGGTCATATTTTACACTTGAACATACGGATTCAGCATCTTGAAGTGTGTCTTGAATTCTGCCAGCAAAAACTGACAATATAACATTTTTTGAATCTTCAATTGCTGTAATTTGTGAAGAGCAACCAATACAAGTGACATTAAGCTTTACATTATTCCAAATTAATTTATTAATTAACGAAGAATTATTGCTTCCATCTGGGTTTACAATTGGAACTTTTACATAAACATTTGGTGCTAAATCAGACAGCAATACAGCTTGTCTATACATTTCATTTGCATCTATACTAACCACTTCAAAACTAACCGGATCGAGTTTCGGCAAGATTTCAAGAATTTCTTTAACAGTTTCTAGATAAGATTTATTTCCAATTTCTTTTGCAATTAGGCTTGGGTTTGTTGTGAAACCAGAAAAACGAATATCATTTGAATATCTTTTTAGTTCCTCTAAATTTCCTGTATCACAGTATAATTGAATTTTTGACATGTTTTATTTGTACACGATATTTATTTAATGCCCAAAAAATGGGGTTTAATTTTTACACATGTCACATTATTGTTTTTAATAAATCTATTTAAATCTTCAGTATTTTTGAAAACCGCTAACATAAAACCGGAATTTCCTGCACCACATAATTTTGCTCCTATTGCATTTTCTTTTTTTAATAAATTGTAAACTTCAAAAACTTCCGAATCAAAATTATTATTAAAAGTATTCATTTTATTTTGCCAATGTTTGTCTACTAACTCGCCAAATCTAACAATATCTACTTGTTTTATTAAATCGGTTATTTTATATGCTATTTCTTTTGTTTTATGAAATTTATTTTCAAATTCAATATTGTTAGATAAATTAAATGCCTGAGTTTTTAAAATATCATTTGCTAACCTTTGTTTGCCAGCTTTAACTAAAAGCATATGATCACATAAATGATTAATTTCGATTGGATTGCATAAATTTTCAATAGATATATTTCCATTTATATCAGCTTTATAAATCTTTAAACCTCCAACGAATGCAGACCAAGAATCTTGTTTCCCAACAAATTCATTCAAAATATTTCTTTCAAAATTATAAACATAATCTGGTAAATTTGAAATATATTGATTGCTAATTTTTGACAAACATTGAGCTAAACAAAGAGCAAAAGTAGAAGAACTTCCAAGGCCTGAGTTTCCTGAAAGTTCAGAAACCGAATGAATGCTTAATGTTTCTTGTATATTAAAATTTTTTAACATTTCTCTTATTATTGGATGTTTTATAGATTCAACGTCATCGCATACTTCATTATTTTTGTAATGAACAAAAAATTTTTTTTCAATATTTTTATGAAGTACAACAGAAACCGTTTTGTCTATTGATAAAGAAATCCAATAACCGCCATGTTTCGAAAAATATTCTGGCAAATCTGTTCCTCCACCGGCGATAGAAATTCTTAAAGGTGCCGAAGCAGTAAAAACGCCATTGTTAAGTAATTGATTCATTTAATAATATTATACATTTAAATAGTTGTATAAAAAAAATATGAAAGTTGCTGTTATCAGTCTGTTTTATCGTGAATATTTTTTTACAAATTTATGGCAAAAATATTATGGCGATCTTTTCGGTTTTGAAAATTTATACGCCATTGGCGATATAGAATCTGATACATCATTTAAGCTTTTTAACAGCGAAGTAAATTTTATAAATTATAAAGCAAAATATCATGCTGATGTTGGAGAACATGTGCAGGTTATATTAAATATACAAAAACAATTATTAGAAAAATATGATGTTGTAATATTTGCTGAAGCAGATCAATATTTTATACCCGATCCAGAAAAATACAAAGATTTGAAAGATTATTTGTTCAAAAATACACAAGATTATATTAAAGTAAGTGGATGGAATGTTTTTCAAGAAATTAATACAGAAACTAACTACGACTATAGTAAAAATATTTTATCTCAAAGAAAATATTGGTTTAAAGATCCTGGTCAAGAAGACAAAATGGTTATAATCAGAAAACCTGTAGACTGGTATAGTGCAGGATTTCATACGAATAGTCCAGATGTTGAAAGAGATTCAGATCTTTACAACATACACTTACATCTTTTTGATTTTAATATTTGCAATACCAGGAGGGCTGTCATGACCGAAAATAAAAATTGGCATCCCGCCTCAGGGCCAAATCCTGGACAATGCGCCCATCATGTTTTTTTACAAGATGAAAAATTAAAACAAGAATGGTTTGATCGCCCAATGCAATACGGCATCACACTTATTCCAGAAAAATTTAAAATATTATTGTAAACAATCAAGTATAATATCTAGTTCTTCTTTGGATAAATCTGGATTATTTGGTACATAAAGTCCATATTTATCTACAAAATCACAATTTTTTAGATTTATTTTTCCATATATGTTTGAGTAGAATGGTTGTTTGCCCATTGATCCACATATTAACGGTCTTGTTTCTACATTTTTATTTATTAATTTTTCAACAATATTTTGCTTATTGAATGATATTACAGGAAAACAAAAATTAGAAACAAAAGTGTTGTCTTTTAAAATTGGACTCCATTCCAATTTAGAATTTTGATGAAGATAAATAAAATTTTCATTTCTTTTTTTAATGACATAATCAGCTTTTTTAAGCTGTTCAATTCCTATTTTTGCTTGTAAATCAGTGGCCCTTAAATTAAATCCTGGAATATAAAATGTATAAGAAGCTGAAAAATCATCTATACCATATTTATTTCTAAAATTTTGTTGTTTTTCTTGTGATAATTCACGATCCCATCCATGAGATCGCCCCATTCTCAAAAAATCACAAATTTGTTCATTGCTTGTGCAAATCATGCCGCCTTCAATGGTTGATAAATGATGGCCATAATATAAACTATAAACAGAAATATCACCAAAACTTCCTAAATTTTTATTTTCAAATTTTGATCCAAATGATTCACAGACATCTTCTAATAAATAAAAATCATATTTTTCTTTTAATTCTAAAATTTTATTCATATCAGGCACTAAACCTAATACAGAAACTAAATTTACTATTGAAGGGTTATGTTTTTTTATTAAATTTTCCAAGTGATCTAAATCTAAAGATAAATCTTCAAGATTACAATCACACAAAATTGGATTAAACCCCAATTGAAATAATGGAGCAAGATCTGTAGCCCAACATAAACCTGGAACAATTACATTTTTGTTTTTTAAATTCATTAATGAAAGTACATAATAAGAAAGTAATAATGCTGAACTTCCGCTATTAACAAAAACAGATTCTTTTACGCCAATATATTGCGACCATTTGTTTTCAAATTCTTTAACTAAATTTCCTTGTGTGAGTTTTGGATAATTTTTAAGCCAATCAGATAATAAATCTATTTCTTCGTTGCTAATAGTGTTTTTAACTAAAGGAATTTTTGAAAACATAATTTATATTGTACAAAAAATTATGAAACCCATTTGTGTTACCAATTTATCTGGTGGATTAGGCGAAGGATTACAAAATTTTGCTTCTTTATACTCATTTAGTAAAATTTTTGATTTAGATTATTTTATAATTAATATTGAAAATTGGATAGATTTTAATGTCAACGTTCCTGAAAATTCTATAAGGCCAGCCAAAGATGTGACAGGCTGGATTGAAATTTTTAAAGACCAAGAAATGGTGAATCTTTTTAAAATCAATAATTTAGAATATCATCAGCCAAATTTTGAAAATAAATATATTAATAATATTATGGTTACAAATAATGATAATTATTTAAACTTCAAAAATAGTGTAGACAATAATAGAATAAATAGACTATTGGGTTATAATTTTGATACAAGAAGCTGGTCAAATTATAAAGAAGATATAAAAAATTGTCTTAATTTAAGCCCATTCAATTTAGATAAAAATATTACAGTTGTTCATGTTAGAAGAACAGATTGGCCAACTGCTCATTGGTCATTTATTGACTTGTGTCATACAAATTATTATATAAATGCAATAAATCAAGCAGGAAATAATTTTGTTGTTTTTGTAACTGACGATATACCCTGGGTAAAAACATGGTTTTCCTCAATAAAAAATAGAACAATATGTAAAAACGTAGATTTTTATGATGGTAATGTAATTGATTCTTTTAATTTTATGCTTGGGGCACAAAATTTAATAATTAGTCAATCTAATTTTTCTAGATGGCCAGCATATTTAGGAAATGCAAATGTGTATTATCCAGAACTATTTTTTAAAAATATACCTACTGAAAATTTAAGTATCTGTTCTGATACAGTTCAATTTTATTTAGAAGATAATAAATGGAAAAAAATAAAATATATTCTAAGAAGATAAATTATTGTAAAATTTATATATGAATTCAATTCCTTTATTTAAAGTGGCTATGAGTAAAAATGCTCATAAAAAAGTAAAAAAAGTTCTAGAACCAAATGATCAAGGAATGATATATTGCGGCGAAGGCCCTTTAGTAAAAGAATTTGAAAATAAATTTTTTGAACTTCTGCACACCAAAACAAAACCATTAATGGTCAATTCATGCACAAGTGCAATTAGTTTAGCTTTAACATTATGTGATGTAAAACCTGGCGATGAAGTGATAACCACGCCACAAACTTGTCTTGCCACAAATCATCCAATTCTTGCACATTTTGCTAAAATTGTTTGGGCTGATATTGATCCTATTACTGGATTAATTGACCCAGAAGATGTAGAAAAAAAAATAAATTCAAAAACAAAAGCCATTATTGCTGTAGATTGGTGCGGGAGATATTGTAATTACAATAAATTGAAACAATTTAATATTCCTGTTATTCAAGACGCCGCTCATTGCTTATATGTAGATAATGACAATTGTGGAGACTATATATGCTGGAGCACTCAAGCGATTAAATTTCTTACCACTTGTGATGGTGGATTTTTAATGGTGCCTGAAGAAAAATACAAAGAAGCAAAACTTAGAAGATGGTTTAGCTTAGATCGAGAAGCAAGTGCGGATTTCAGATGTGCTCAAAACGCACAATATCTTGGGTTCAAATTTCAGACAACAGATGTAGACGCAGCAATTGGTCTAGAAAATATAAATTTAGCTGTTAAAAATCAGAAAAAACATTTATATAATGCAAAATATTTTGAAAAAAATATAAACAATAAATATATAATCAAGCCACCTTTCGATAAACAATGCCAATGGTGGCTTTATACTTTACTAATTCCAGAAAACAGAGATCACTTTAATAAATATTTATTTGAAAATGGAATATCAGCTTCCCAAGTCCATAGTAGAAATGACGCCCATTCTGTATTTGATAATTTTAAAACAAATTTACCCAATACCGACTATTTCGCAAGTAACCAATTGAGCATTCCCGTTGGTTGGTGGCTAACTAAAGAAAATAAAACACACATTGTAAATGTAATAAATAATTATGATATATCTAAATAAAGCCGAAATTACTGATGGTGAATTTATTCTTTCTGTAAGAAATGATCCATCCACGTTATGCTACTTGCATGATTCAAGAGATTTTAAATTAAAAGATTTTCAAATATGGTTTAAAAATACAAATCCCGTTTGGTATATAATTTTGAATGAAGACAAAGAACCCGTAGGTTATGTCCGAACAAAATGGATTGACAAAATGAACAACTTGCAGATAGGAGTGGATATACACCCCAATCATAGAAGAAAAGGATATGCAAAATCAGCATACCAAAATATTTTTGAAATGTATAATTATGTAAAAATTTTAAGCTTAGAAGTTTTTGAAGACAATAAATTAGCAATTGATCTTTATGAAAAATTAGGTTTTTCAGAAGTACATAGATATCTATATGCAGATGGAATATCTAGCAGAAGTTCAATCGTAATGGAAAAAACAAATGAATAAATTTTTAATATTGATGTGCTATTATAATAGGCCAAACCTAATTAGATTTGCATTAAAATCCCTTAAAGATCAATCTTATAAAAATTGGGAGGTAGTTTTAGTAGATGATGGTTCAGATATCTCCGCGTGGGACTCATGTGTTGAAATATTAGGTGATGAAATTCATAAATTAAAATACATAAATACATATTCTACTTTGGAAGAAAAACAAAAAAATGGAGGAAGTTTATTTGGGCTTTATTGGACTTTTGCTTGTTTAAGTTCTGATGCGAATATTGGATTAATGTTGTGTGATGACGATGCATTAATCCCAGATTATTTAAATAATCTGAATAATTATTTTATAAATAATTCTCAAGAATTTTGGTGCTATTCGCATTATTTTGGATATGATCCATATATTCAAAATAATTTTAATAATATAAAAATTTCGCATTATTCACCTCAATTTTTTGAAAAAATGAATCCTGATAGCAAATTAGATGCCTCACAAGTATCTTTTAAATTACAAGCTTTTAAAGAAAAAAATATAGAATTTGCTTATCCTCTTACTGCAAATTTAGATTCAGATTTATATAGAAAATTATATCCTATCTATGGAAATTGTCCGTTTACTGGTTTTTATGGGCAATATAAAGGATGTCAGAATAATAGACTTGAAATAAGACAAAATCAAAATTCAGTATATTTTAAAAATATTGATATTGAAATTAAACCATTTTAACTTGTATAAAATAAAAAATGCAAAATATAAATTTAACAGGCCACAAAGGTTTAGTAGGTACACAAATAAAATATATACTAAACACAATTGATTATTGTGGCATAATAGATGATTATAATGATTATTATAATTTTCTGAAAAATAATCAAATAGATACAATTATTCATGCTGCCGCGAAAGTAGGCGGAATATTAGATAATCAATTTAATAAAATTGATTATTATCTTAAAAATAGTAAATTAAATAATATTGTTTTTGAAGCTGCATACAAAAATAATATTAAAAATTTTGTTAATTTTTCATCAACATGTGTATTCCCTGACGAAGCTCCTTTGCCTTTAAAAGAATCATACATGCATGACGGGCCTCCTTTTGAAGGCAATGATTCATATGCTTATGCAAAAAGAATGACACAACATTTATGTGGAGAAGCTAGAAAAAATGGATATAATTATTTTACGATAGTGCCTACAAATATTTTTGGTCCGAATGACAATTTTAATGTCAATAAAGGACATGTATTGCCAGCTTTAATACACAAATGCTATTTAGCAAAAAATAATAATACTAATTTAGAAGTGTGGGGAACTGGTGGTTCTTTAAAAGAATTTATTTATTCCAAAGATTTAGCTAAAATAACAAAAGTTTTATTAAACACACAATTTAATTATGATTCTATAATTATTTCAAATTCAGAAGAAATTTCAGTATTAGAATGTGTTGAAAAAATCATAAAAATATTAAAATTCAAAAATAATATTATTTTTGATAAGACAAAACCAGAAGGTAAGCACAGAAAACAAACTGATAACTCTAGACTTAAATCAATTTTGCCAGATTTTAAATTCACAAATATTGATGAAGCTCTTAATGAAACAATAGAATGGTTTATTAAAAATTATAATACAGCAAGGAAATAAACATGAAAAAAGCACTTATCACAGGAATTTCAGGTCAAGACGGTTCTTATTTAGCAGAATTATTAATTAATCAAAATTATGAGGTACATGGAATAGTAAGAAGGCATTCTGTGGCAGAAAATCAAAGTTATAGACTTAACCATATTATGGATAAAATTTATCTAAAATATGGAGATTTAACTGATCAAGGTTCTATTTTTAATATTATTAAAGACGTAAATCCTGATGAAATCTATAATTTGGGTGCCCAATCACATGTAAAAATTTCTTTTGATATGCCTAATTTTACACATCAAGCAAATACACAAGGTTTTTTGAATATTTTAGAATCTGTAAAAATTTTAGGATTAGATTCTAAAATATATCAAGCTTCATCTTCTGAAATGTTTGGAAATGAAATTGAAAATGATGGATATCAAAAAATAACAACAAAAATGAAACCAGTTAGCCCATATGGATGTTCTAAATTAGCAGCTCATAATCTTGCTAATAATTATAGAAATTCTTATAATATGTTTATTGTTTCTGGAGTTTTATTTAATCACGAAAGCCCTAGAAGAGGTACAAATTTTGTTACTGCAAAGGTTGTCGATGGTGCAGTTAAAATTTTAAAAGGAAAATCTAAAACGCTTGCATTAGGAAATTTAAACGCCGCTAGAGATTGGGGTCATTCAAAAGATTATGTTCAAGCTATGCATCTTATGCTAAAAAATGATACTCCCAAAGATTATATAGTGTCAACTGGAAAATCACATACAGTTGGGGATCTAGTTAAATATACCTTTAATAAACTGAATTTAGATTTTGAAAAACATATTATTGTTGATCCTTTGTTTTTTAGACCAGAAGAATTAAACACGCTAAAAGGCGACTCAAATCCAATTAGGCAAGAACTAAATTGGAAACCAAATTATTCATTTGAAAATTTAATTGATGAAATGATTGAGCACTTTTTAAATATGTACAATTAATATATGAATTATTTAATTTTTATAATGTCTCATAATACTAAAGAACTTACCGATTATGTATATACTACATTAAAAAAACAAACTGACAATGTACGTGTATTAGAAAACTCATACTTAAATGAAAGAAAATTTCTTAACGATGATACTATAGATTTTGGTCCAGAAAACATCGGAATGGGCGGGTTTTATGATTATGTTATTGATAATTATGGCGATTTAAACGATTATTTTATTGGAATTTTTAATAACGATATTTTTAATATTCCAGATGATTACATAGAAAAAATTACAAAATATTTATCTCCAGAATATGGAATTATTCACTCTGCACTCGATGATGCTGGCTGTCCATACCCTCATATGTTTAAAAATCCATCAACAAATTCTAGGGTAGTTCCATTTATAGAAACCGTAGCTCCATTTTTTAACACAAAAATTTTAAAAGAAATGCAAAAATTTGTTCCTACACATTATTATGGATGGACTGATGTCCCTATGTCAAAAATTTCGCTTAAACTTGGCCTTAAAAATATCATTGTTGATGAGATAACTATTAGTCATGAAAGAAGCGGAGTAAGAAAAAGAATGGAAGAAATTGACGGTAGTTTGACTAAATTTTGGTCTGAAGTTGGTCAAACCCTTAATGAATGGAAAGAAAAACATCCAGAATTAAAAAAAATAATTGATTCCGAGTGAACTAGATTTATGTTTGCCCTGTTTTCGATGAAGCGATAGAAGATAATAAGAGAATTGGCTTTTTCAAGGTAAATGAAATGTGGGGCCTAGGAACCCCAGAAGATCTCAGTTATTTCTTATCATCCAAATGCATACAATCCAACCCAATCTGAGCATACTCCGTAACAATCATAATCAAACTTGCCTTCTTGATCGACAATTACACATTTATCATTTGTTTGCCAGCCAGGGTAAGTCCAAATAATATTTTTTGATGTGAGTGTATATGGGTCATTTTGATGATAAAAAACATGGGTATTTAAATCAAGTAATGCGGTTAATGTTTCTAAAGATTTACAATGAATCCAAAGTTTCGGATTATTAAGGAATTCCTTTTCCACTGGTAATTCTGGCCAATCATGACCAAGATAAAATTTATCTTGAATTTTGTAAACATCCACTTCACAATCGAAACCAGCTTCTAAAGCCGCCAATATTGAATCAGGGTGATTTTCCTTGCAAGAATTTGGCCCATGTAAATTTCCGCGATGACTTATTAACTTCATATTTTAATTATACGATTTTTTAAATGCCTTCTCTCTTCATAGCTCCATCTTCATCTATTATATGTTCATGTTTCAAATCATTTATAAATTCATCATCTGACATTATGCCTTCGGTTTGACCAAGCATTAGATCATAATTATCTAACTCATCTTCATATTTTTCGCGATTATTGAAATAATAATTCACTAAAGATTCTGGTGATAAATTACTTCTACCGTGCTCTTTTATAAAATCTTGTGTTACAATGTCAGACAGAAAATCAATAAAAGAAGATCTTAAATCAGATAAATACTTATCAATATCTTCTGGCTCTTCAGAATCACCAAGCTTAGATTGAGCTAAAGTTAACATATAATTTACAATGGAATCTGAATCTTGATATTTTTTCTTTTTATCTAAATGATCAGCGATTTTCAATAAAGATTGTGTTTTTATTGAAGAAAGGGCTAAAGAAGGCTGTTCCAACGATAATTTATTTTTAATGGTATTCATAGCATTGTTGATATTAAATTGAGGATAATTCCTTTCTATATAATCTTTTAGTTTTTGCATTGAAAGATTATTTTGATTTTTATATGAAATCAAATAATCAATGGTGCCCTGCCCTAGATTCTGTTTTTCAGGTTCATTTATCACTTTTTTCGTGTTACTTTTAGTTTTTGGTGAATTTATTTCTTCTACTGAGTCTACTGAGTCTTGTTTTAAAAATGATTTTAATGAATTAAGATGAGTGGAAAATTCTTTATAGATTTTTTCTATATCTGTGCCTAAAGATTTGGTAATTTTTTCTCTTTCTGGTCCGTAAGCTTTAATTCTTTGAGCTAAAAATCTCAATGTTTTTATTGAGAATTGCTGACATCTTCCTGCACAATCTGAATGAACTAATTGCCATTGAAAATCTGTTGGGTCTTCTGTCACATCAAAAAATACAAGAGAGCTATCAACATTCAAAGGAGAACTTTCTTTGATATTTTTACCGCATATAGCGCATGAACATTTGTCTTGTGTTGCAAAAATAATTTTTTTTCTGCTATAATTTTTTGGCCCTGGCTCTGCCAAATTTTGAAAATTATTCAATATAAGTTTATAATTTTGTTTTTTAATTATATCTTTTAATTCAGGTGTTTGTTCTATTAAAATTAAAAGACCATCTATTTTTTGTTTTGCATGCTTGGGTCTTAAACCAGATTCGCTATGTAGCTGGGCTTTAATATAATCTGGTAAGTTTTTATTTGATTCCAGAATTAAATTAGATAAATATTCTAAAGTTAATTCAAAACTTTTAGCTTGAGATTGAAGTGAAATGTCTTTTGCTGAAATTTCTGTAAAATTTTTATTTTCTTTTTCAAATTTTTCATATATTTCTTTATTTCTTTTTGTAATCTGTGATGTTTGAATGTTACCAATTTGGTTCATAAATTCTATGAAAGAAAAATGTGGCAAATCCATTTTGCACATATTGCACTCTACATCGGCATACATCCAGTTTTGTAAAGAATTAACAGCGTTGGATTCAATAATACTTGCAATGAATCCAGCATCTTTATTTATATTCTCGTCCTTAATCCCGCTTTTAAAATATTTTATAAGCAATTTTTGGCCTTCAACAATTTCATTTATCCACCTAGATTTATCTATCAAATGTTCAAGATGTATATTATCTTGCGTGAATTTGCCAGAGTATAACTCCCTGCCGCAATAATAGCATTTATCATTTTGTTTTTCAAAATGTTCTATTTCATCTTTTAGATCTTTGGAAACATTTAGATTTAAATTTTCTCTAAAACTTTCGTATTGACTCTTGTAATCTGTGTTTAATACTTGTTGATTAGATCTTAAATCAAGGTATATTGGATCAATATCTTGTCTTTTGGTAGGCTTATATGGATTCGATAAATTTTTATAACTTGTGTTACCACCTTGGTATTTTTGTTGAATATTTTTTTGTTTGTCAACAACAACAGATTTTCTCATCACTTCTTGGGCATGATGAAGAGTGGATTTCACTTTTTCTTCAACCCAATCTTTTATATCTTGATTATAATTCGATTGATTTTGTGAAGGCTGCTCCAACTTTTGTTTAATTTTTTGGTAAATATCAGAAACCAATCCCTGGCTAGGTAAAGATTCATTAATAGGATTGGACGCAGGAAAACCGCTTTGTTTTTTAAAGTTGAATGCCATATTTAAATATTCAGCAAAAATGGTTTGCGTCCTTGCGTATATAAATAATATACATGGACGCAATCACTTTAAAAATATATAACACTATCATTAAAGAATGGAAAAATTTATCAGATCAAAAATTAGAATTTCAAAAATATGTCTACGGATTTGATATACAAAATAATTTGAGAAAATTAAAGATGATTTTGTTGGATGATTATGAAACTAATAAATGGGATGAAATATCTCTTGATTGGTATGCTCAATGGCTTCCATTTGCAGAAAAAGAAATACAAGATTGGTATCATGGTTTTATTGATTTTGAAGATAAAGTAAGCAAAATAAAAACCGGGATTCTCCCTAAAGATACTAATTTAGATTATTTGACCTATGATGGAGCTGATTATGAAATCAAAAAAAGTTTGCTTATAGTTTGTCAGCCGCTTAAAGACAAAATAACACAAGAATGCCAAGATGGTACATTATATGACAAAAATGTCGATTAAAACTATTGAACCCACTATTCATCAAAACATCATTGACCAAATCAATTCTATTGATGGTGGATATACTATCATTGCATTTAACAATGATTTCACGCCGTTTAGTTTAGTGTTTTATGTTTTGTGTACAGTGGTGCCTTTGCCTCAAAGAGAAGCTTATGACAAAACTCTAGAAATTCATGCAAAAGGAAAAGCAGCGATTTACAGAGGAAGCAGAGACCATTGTGAAAAAATTGGGAAGGTATTGGAAAAAATTAATGTTGAGTATGAGATTGAATAATGCAAGCCAAATTTGCCCGATATTTTCCCACCTTCACACAATCTGAGTATAATAAGATATGAATTATGTAGGATATAAATATTTTGATGATGCCCGAACCCGAAGAAGTGCGGATGTGCTTAAAATGGAGCCTGGCGAAAAACTTGAACAATTCAGGAAAAGATGTGCCAGTCTTGGGTTTGATTGTGTAGATAAAAGAAATGTTATTGATCATTACAAAAATCTTAGTGACGAGTTAATAAAAGGTGATTTAGAAGAAAACCGAATAGCTAATCTTTCTGTTCTTTGTGTTAATATTGTTAATGATTTTAATATAGCAAGCTGTCAAAGAAATTGCAATGCGTTTGGTTGTCAGGATCTATACATTTTTGGCGACAAAAAATATGACAGAAGAGGAAGTGTGGGAGTGGAAAGATATACTCCATTTAAGCATGTTAAAAATATAGATGTTTTGAGTGAGCTTTTTGAAGATTTTGATATAATTGTAAGTTTGGATAATTGTTCTAATTCTGTTCCTATAGATGAATATGTTTGGGATTTCAACAAAAAAACACTTATTGTAATTGGTCAGGAGAGCATAGGCGTACCTAATGAAATATTAAACAGATCAAATGCAATTGTTTATATCAGGCAAAGAGGTAGTGTGAGGTCAATTAATGCCGCGAATGCTTGTGGAATAGCGCTATATGATTATTCTTCCAAATTAAATAATTTTGCCAATCAAATCTAAAATATATCCTTAACCGGACATTGATTTTGTTCACTTTTTCTTAATTTACGATAAGTAAATGGATCTTTTTCGCCCTGAAGGGACCATTTCTTGTAATTATATTCAGAATATCTCTCAAACATATTTACACAATCTGAATTTTCTGAATCCATAAAAATTTCTTCTGTTACCCATTGTGTTTCATATGAAGACCTATGAATTGGTATCAATTGAGCAATAGGCCAATCTTGATTTTTTCTCAATCTTAAAGGTTTCTCATATTCATGGAACTTAAAATTTGTCCATATATCATATCTAAGCCAATCGAACTCTAAAATTCCCTCTTGTATACAGGCAGGAGAGGATTTTTCATATATTAATCCGCAATTTGTGGGCGATTTAATCATGATAGACCAATCTTTTGGCATCTGAAATACACAGCCCGTCCACAAAGATATGCAATTAATTTCAGGTTCATCAATTGCATAATGTGTTAATCCTGCGTACTTAAATGGAAATTTATTTTCAATGTTGTTTTGAAAATTTTCCATATATTCAAAATCTGAATTATCATAACCAACAATGTGATAGGAGAAATTTCCTCCCCATCTTCCGGTAAATCCGCCTTCTAATGGTTCTCTGTGGCAGATGATATCTACATCAAATCCTGGATAAAGCCACCAGCCGTATGAATTAGCAGAAGAATATGGTCCACACCATGTTAGAGCATCTTTATTTGCTTGGCCTTTTAAAGTTTTTTCTGCCTTTTCTATTCTTGCACCATGAGGGTGAATTCTAAATATTTTAAAAATTGGATCAGAATAATGGCAAGCATTTGATTCAAATTTTATATTCTTAATGCCATCCATAAGTGATTTGTACAATATATGTATGGAATCAAAAGAAACTTTAGAGTTGCAAAAAATTATTGAAACTTGGGTACATAAGAAAATTAATATTGTGATGCAAACTCAATATTTAGCGAGAAAAATATCAGAATATGGATTAATAGATGGCGGGAAAACATTACCTTTCCAGATTTTGCCAACAACATATCACGACTCACACGGGGATATTATGTGCAAGATTTATTTACACATGGATCATCCTATTTATGGATTTTTTACGATTGAAATAAACGATGAACAATGTATAGTAAATTGCCCCCAAATTTATAAGCAAGATTTAATTGTTTTTAATTATGAAGAATGTGAGTGTTGGCTCGATACATTAAACGAAGATATGGAAGGATTTTATCAATTGTCAAGTGCAGCTGATAATAATCAAACACAATTTTGTGAATTATTTTTAAATGATCTTTTGTCAGCTTATAGAAATGAAATTTCTGTATTGATAGATGAAATTAAAAAATATATTTCTGAAGAGCCTATGTCTGCTATTTTAGCTAACAGTATTTATTGCCTGGCAAAAGATACAAAAAATGACTATACAAGGGCACTACTTTTACCAAGCGCATGGGTTGTATTTAAAGATGAAAATAATTTACCCGATCAAGGCGAAGATGTTGAAGATTATGTTGATGAAAATAAAACAGAAAATCTTTCACAAAAATTAAATGAATTTTTTAGGCAAGAAAGCTATCTGGCTTCTCCGGTTTATCTTGCTCAAAGAATCTGCTTACAATCTGGCTTAAAAATCAGTGGCAAATCTATTGCGGATAATTGCATGATGAATGCTTCCAACACAGAAGAATTGGGTGAATTTGTTTTGCCGCCCATAGACACAATTGTGTTTGAGGTAAAATAAAAAAGACCACCAAATGGTGGTCTTTTTTGAGAATAAAATGCCGAGTAATACCCGACATTTTATTCGTGAATTTAGAAGCCTCTGTTGAAGGAGCTTGGGTAACGGCTAGGAGCAGGGAGGTTATTGAGTGTACTGAAGCCAATATTGGTTGTAGTTGCACTTACGGATGTAATCACGTTTGTGCCGTACTGAGAACCAGGAGTGGTGTTGTACAAGCCTGGGGCTGCACCGGCTGCCAATGGTGTGTAGTTTTCTCTCATCTTGAAGATTCTGTAAGCAAGCCTTCGAGCTCTATTCTTGAGATAGATAAATTCTTGTTCAGAGGCTTGAGATAGGAAGTCGTATTCACCTGTGTTTAGGTTAAGCGCTGTGCTGTATGCAGGGTAGATTAACGAAGTGTTGCCATAGCCCAATAGAGATGGGTTGTTGTATCCGTAATCAGCTTGCGTGAGAACTATGGATGTGCCCACTGAGGCGGCAATTGTGGCACCTGAGGCAACAACGAATGAGTTTCCTGACTCCCATCCATCTGTTTGAAGAGCGTAAGTTTTGGCCTTGTTGTTTGTTCCGCCAGTAGCAAGAAAAACTTTTGGCTTAGCGAATTCCCACCAAGAAGTAAGATCTGGTGATCTTTGGAGGGTGAAATAATTCAATCCAACAGGAACTGTGTTTCCAACACCAGTATATGAAGTTGCACCAAAGCCAACTGTGTATACACCATTCAATGCAGAAGTGGTCAATCCATAATAAAGAACTCGAAGGCCAGTGGAAACACCCACGCCATCAAAAGTCAAAGTGGAAGCAATGCTTGTTGAAATACCAAAACCTGCGCCAACATTGTTGGCGGTAGCCTGTGATCCAATGTAAGACACTGCAATACCATTATATGTAGTGAGCAAGTTGGTAGCTACGCCCACCGTATTCAAGATCACCGGAGTGCCTAAATCTGGCATAAGCGGTGAAATTAAATTGAGTTCTTGTAGAAGCTGTTGAACTGCGCCCACCGCGTCCCCGATTGTGCTGTTATAAGGCGCGAGGGTGCCTTTTGGCTCCATGTATTGGCCTCCAAATCTAGTTGATGGAGCAAAAGCTACTCTATCTTTGATGGCGAGCCGACGAGTGACTACGTTATTGTACGTAGAGCTAATTCCTGGTCCGTAATAACCTGATGGATAATGTATTGCTGGCATATATTTATTCTCCTTTTATTGCCCACCTTTTCGGGCATATTTACTTTATTCGAAGATAAATAAAATATACCTTTTTTAGCCAAGCAATCTTCTTCTTACAGTTACAGGATGATCTGGCGCAATAAGAGGCACCACGGTGGAAATATTTATACTAGATGTTGTAGCGAATCCCACTTGACACTGAATCCAGAACATACTTGGATTAAAAACAGTGTTGTTTGTAGTAATCACTTGTGATACACCACCGTAGCTTCCATTAAATTGCAGATTGTTGATAGTGGTGTTGTATTGTGTTAATGGGTCATTTGTCATCTTAAGAGCAGACCAGTTTGAGGGCGGGGTGAATATAACCACACCATCGTTTGCAAACTGATAAGTGCCTGGCCCAAGCGCGCCACTTGCCACTTGTGTGGTGGCCAAACCCACAAAACTAGATCCATTGAAATAAGAAAAAGTGACAATGCCCACATTTGCGGTGTTATCTTTATTGAATCCAATAAACCATCTTTTTGTCTGAGCAGGAGTGCCAAAGTAGAAGATTGGACTTGTGGAAAATACTGTAAATCCATAGCTAACGGTATCCACGTTGTTTCTTGGATTTGTTCTATGAGCTACCGCATTTGTCTGATCTGTCATAATTGAAGCGGGATCTCCATATGTTCCCACGCCCACTTGAGAGAGCACTCTTTGTGGTTTTCTGTTATCTAATTGGTCAAGAGTGTTTAGTCTGTTGTTATAGGTGGATTCTGGCCTGTAAATGACAGTCATCGTAAATGAAGTGTTGAATGTTCCTGAGGATTTAGAAAGCTTCACATATATATTGCCAATTCCTTCGGAATCTTGAACTGATTCATTCACATAAATTACAGTTTGTGTGTTTGCAGAATTTGTGATGACATTCTGATTTATCACGGGAGATGTGGTATAACCGATCACTGCAAAAGTTATCGGCAAGTAACCATTGATAGCGCTTGTATATCCATTACCTCTATCTAATAAAGTACAAGATATATTTGAAGCGGAAGAATCTGCTGAAGCAAAATTTAACACAATCTGTTCTATGCAAGAATTAACATGGCAGTTTTCTACAGTAAAGTTGATTGATGTAGCCGCTGGCTGCAGAGTGCTATCATAAGATAATTCTTTGATTTGTTTTGCATTAATATTTGGCTGAAGCATACTAATATTTTCTGAATTGTTGAATGTTTACCTATTTAATTAATAATTGGCAATTCCACGAGCAAATGATTTTATTTCAATTCTTCCTGGATTGTAAAAATCAAACATCTCTTGTATGCAATTTTCTGGTATTACATCTTTACCACAATAAAATAAATTAATAGCAACATAATCATATTCAGGATATGTATGAATATTAAGATTAGATTCGGACAAAATTGCGCATGCCGTTAATCCAATTGGAAAAAATTGATGATAACATTCGTTCACTATGTTTAAATTTGCAGAGTCAGTGGCGCGCTTAAACATTTTTTTATGTTCGTCTAAATCTGACATAAAATCACAAGAGCATTCATAAAAATCAAGTGTAATTTCTGTGCCTAGTGCGTGCTTATAGTTTAAGCACGGTAAATTTTCACACTTTGAATTAAAATTTTCTGACATTTTTTTATTTTACAATTTTTGTTAATCGAATATGTGTTAAAGATCATGAGTTTCTTCACACCATTTTTGATATTACTGAACACGTTTTAAATTTTGATTAAAATCATTAGGATTTAGAAGATTTGTTTTCAATTTCATAATGCCACTTGATAACTTTTTTAGCCACTGATGGCCACTCATTATTATACGAATTTTCCGGACTATCTAAATTCCTTAATATCGCAAAATTTTCAATTTGATTCCACGTTAATTTTTCTTGTGCCCAGGTAACCAAATCTAAAGGAGCAGACAGAAGAGAGTTTCTATTGTGTTTCTTTTCTGGTTCTTGGAGAATTTTTAAATTTGCCACATCCAAAAGCGGTATTGACCATGTTGATCCATCTGAGAATTTAAACACAATATCTTGGAGCATAAGCTCATGTTGTTTTTCGTGAAAACTGTTAAATTCATCGTACCATTTTTCATCACTAAAAGAGAAAACAAATTTTTTATTTTCTCTAAAAAACATTAAAACCAAATCTTTATATTTAGTGAAAGCTTTTTTGAAATCTTTTTCTTTGTCCAATATAATTAGTCTTGTGGTAATTAAATTAGCCATATGTGATGCCACCACATCTTTGGGTAATGTGGTGGTCAAATTGCCTATCTTTACTTTCATAATTTGTATACGATTAATACATTGGGTCGGCCATCAAAATCTTTTCGCTTTTATCAATGATTGGGGCGATTAAAGTTTCTGTGGTAAGAACAAGAGAAGCGATACTTACAGCATTTGTGAGTGCTGTTTTTGTTACTTTGGCGGGATCAATAACACCTGCTGCATATAAATCGCAGATTCTATTGTATTTTGCATCGAAGCCATATTCAAATGGTTTTTCAAAAATTACTACACCCAATGCGTCGGCTGAATATCCACCATTATCGCAAATTTGTCTAAACGGTGCGTTCATTGCTTCTGTGAGTATTCTCACTCCTTTAAGTTCATCTGGGTCTTTTTCATCCAATTCGGTGTTTTCTTCCACAAGATTAGAAAGCCTAATTAAACAAGTGCCTCCACCGGGAACTATTCCTTCTTCAATGGCGGCTCTGGTTGCGTTTAAGGCATCTTCGTATCGATATTTCTTTTCTTTTAATTCAGTTTCAGTGGACGCGCCGATCTTAATTACACCAATGCCGCCATTTAGTTTACCTAATCTTTCATTTAATTTTTCACGATTATATTCCGACTCTTCTGTTTCAAGCATTGCTTTAATCAAATCAACACGATCTGCAAGTACTTCAGGGTTGCTTCTTCCTTCTATTACAGTGGTGTGATCTTTTGCCACCACTACCCTTTTAGCATAGCCAAGAAATTGATCATCCCACTTTTCATGTAAATGAACATTAAATGCCATTCCCCCAACAAGCGCGGCAATATCTTGGATCATTTCTTTCTTTTGTTCACCAAAGCCAGGAGTTTTTGTAGCAATCCATTGATGGCCTCCACGAATTTTATTCATATACAAGGTCTGAATAACTTCTGGGGAAAAAGATTCAGCGATAATCATTAATGGTTTGCCTTTGCTTTTCTGGCCCACTTTTTCAAGAATAGGCACAAGGATTTCAAATGCGGGGGCTTCGCCGTCGAATAAAATCAAACTCACTTCTTTATAATCGGCAATATTTTTTGAGGTATCACTGATTAAGTAAGGAGAAATAAAACCCTGGTTATATGTAAATCCATCTACCATGCGGAAATAAGTTTCTCGCTCTTTAGATTCTTCTAAAGTTATGATCCCGTCAGTTCCTACCGCTTCAATTGCATCAGCAACGACGATGCCTACCTCTGGCTCATTTCCTGAAATTGCCGCCACAAATTCAATTTGTGTTCGATCTGTGATTTCTTGTGACTTTTCATCTATAAGACTTAATACAGTATTGAGAGCCTTGTCCATACCCCTTTTTAAAGCGATGGGGCTGCCGCCTGCCGCTACATATTTTAATCCTTCTTTAATAATTGCTTGGGCCAAAACTGTTGCGGTAGTTGTTCCATCACCAGCCACCTCGTTGGTCTTCATACTCACTTGTTTACACAATTGCGCACCAAGATTTTCATAAGGGTCTTCCAGGTCCACTGCTTTTGCAACAGTCACGCCGTCTTTCGTGATAATTGGTGAGCCATGTTCATTAAAAATAACAACATTTCTTCCTTTTGGACCCAAAGTAACGCGCACGGCATTAGCTACCATGTTCACGCCAATTTCCAACTTTTTTCTGGCTTCTTCAGCAAATAATAAACTTACAGGCATATCCATAATTGTACAACACAATTATGGACCCTTTCGTTAAATGGAGAAATAACTTGCCGCTTGAAATGCAAGATGTTATAGAAATCTTGCAAGAACTTTTTGATGGGGCTAAAAAAAAATTACATTATGAGTCCACTGGGCCTGTAGATAAGAATTTGGTTAAATTATATCAAGCATTTAAGGCAAAAGAAGACACAGATTGTGTATTGGCGTTTTCGTTCAAAAAAGCCGAAAAACCCTTCGTTTCCACAAAAAAATATGATGATGTTACATATGAATTGACAACAGATCAGTTTACAATATACATTTATGAATAAACTACTTGAGCTTAAAATGAGAGAATTGTCTCTTTTAAATCAAAAATTTGAATTTGTTGATAATAAATTTCTAATTGCTGAAGAGAAAGGAATGAAAACATTATTGGGTTGTACGGAATGCTATGGAGAAATACCTGAAGCAACCAGCAATGGATATAAAATAAGCACGGGAAATCTAATAAACTTAGGTGAGAAGTACAGTAATTTTGAAAAAATATCTAAGGGTGTGGCAAACAATTTATGGCTTTGCCCTGCGTGCAATAGACCATTTATGGAACTTGTGCCTCAATACAAAATAGGAAATACAGAGAATGTCAGCTTATAAAAAAATCGATTGTTCGTTTAAAGATCAAGAAACTTTAATTGACTGCCTGAAATATTTAGGCTATGACCCTGTTATCTACAAAGAAAAACACAATCTTTCTGGTTATCAAAATGATATAAGAGAGGAGAAAGCTGAAATAATCGTCCCTAAGAAACAAATTTCTAGCGCGTCAAATGATTTAGGTTTTTCTTACAATGAAGAAAAGCAAGAGTATACTATGATTTGCTCAGATTATGATTCTCACAAAGGGGTGGCGGATAAGGTAAAACAAGCATATGCTTTGATTGCAATTAAATCAGCACTAAAAAAACATAAATTTTCAATTAGCTCAGAGATAAAAAGCAAAGACAAAACCATAACAATTAATGCGGGGAAAATAATATGAGCAAAAAAGTAGAATTGATAATTGAAATTGATGAAAAAGGCAAAATCCTTGTTACACCTAAAGGAACCGTGGGGAAGGAATGTTTAGAATTAATGTCATTTCTTGATAAGATTGAAGATTTTGATGTGATTGAAACAATTGCCAACGAAGATATGGGCAAAGACCAAAAAGAATATCTTAAAACAAAAATTGTTGAGAAAAAATAAAATCCACTTATTTCTAAGTGGATTAATGGTAGTGTCGATTATTTTCAATAGTCGCAAGATTTACAAAGCTCTACTGTACTTTTGCGGCCACATTGCTTGCAATTGTATTCATAATATTTGTCAACATAGACAATATTGAAAATTTGTACCATTTCTGACACAAACGTAGAAAAATCCACTTTGATTCGTTTTGCTAAATTTGCAACCCATTTAAATGAGTTTAACATAGCAATTTTAATATACGATTTTTTGTTTGATTATACCTACATGAAAGAAGCGGAGATTCTTCTTCTTGCTATTACGCCGCCAGCTGTTCCAGAGAAAGCTAAAGCCACTGAATTATAGGCAGCTGAAGCAATCAGAGCATCTGTAATGCCACCACCGGCTGTGCCAATTACAGAAACGATTTTATAAGCCATAATCACTCCCGAAAACAAAGCAGGAACTACTCCATTAGAACCGCCAACCCACCCAGTATCACTGAATCTTATTGGAGTGCCAGAGTTGTATAATGTGTAACTATTTGTGGGAGAAGAGCCCTGAGCATCACCGTCAAGAGAATAATAAAAATAAAGATTTACCCAATATTCATTAGAGCTGGCAGTTGTAGCTGTTGTGCCAGTGGTAGGAGTGTTGGTGGAGGCAGAGATAGTGTTTGTGGATTTATCTAACCAACTAGTATTTACCAGACCCGATATTTCTTCACAAATGGAATAAAATCGATTGTTTGCAGAACCAAGAGTTAAAGTTACTGTAGTATTCGAGCCAGCTGTTACATTTAATGCATATACGTATACATTAGTGTTTGTATTAGTAGATGTATAAACTGAAGTCCAATTGGAATTAGAGCCGCCCTGCACGATAGATGTAATTGAAAGTGCATTGATACTTCCAATATAAAGCAATAATGTATTTCCTGCTGTTGGTGTTCCAGACAAAGTTAAAGTCCACGTTGTAACTGCTGTCTTGTTGCCCGTTCCAGCATTAGTTTGTCTAACCCTTGTGATTGCCATTGTTTAAGTCTCTCTCATTATAATTTCTACAGTAAAATTGCTATGAGAAGTGGAGTAGCCAATAAAATTAACCGCGAGCTTATCTGAAGATGCACAAGTAGAAAATCCTGTGGCGAATGATGTAGAAAATCCTTCATATGTGGATGCTCCGGTGAGAATGATATTGCTAGATAATATTGCTGTTTGTAGACCCGAGGCGTTTGATGTGCCAATATATTTAACAACATTGATTGTGGAAATTCCGGTAGAAGGTGTTTCCACGCGCACATTAACTCGCTTAAATGTGAAATTCATTGTGCTTACACCATCATTTGGATCTTGAGGAACAATAAACATGCCAGAATCAACACCTGTTGCTGAAGGAGTGTAAGCTGTCATTAATTGAGTAATAAGCGACCTTTTAACTGGTGCCCAAGTTACACCAGTGCCTGTTGAAGCTAGATATTGTGTTACCACTCCAATCTGAGATCCTGGGAGATTATTAGTATCATAAAAAGCACCTGTTAGCCTTGTGTTCCCCTGGATATGTAATAACTGTGTGGGGGTGGCTGTGCCAATACCAACAGAGCCGAGGCCAGTGTAAACAAACGTAGAAGATCCAGCAATTGAATTTGCGCCGTTGCCAAAAGCAATTTGATTAATACCAATTGTTCCAGCGTTAGTCCATGCCACGCCAGTTCCTGTTGATGACAAAACTGATCCAGCTAACCCAATCTGATTATTTGAATCGTATATACCGCCTGTTAGCCTTGTGGCTCCTTGAACATGCAAAGCTCGGGTAGGTGTGGGTGTGCCGATGCCTACCGATCCTATACCACTAATAGAATTATAAATTACATTATTGCTGTCTCTAATTTCAAAAATGTTTGCTAGTTGTCCAGCGGCTCCGCGAAGTAGTATGGCCTTATTATTTGGATAATTTGAGACATTAATCTCAAGTCTGGCTCCTGGAGCGGCAGTGCCGATACCTAGTCCGTATGTGCCAGAGGCATCGTCAATAAAAAATGCTGTGGTTATTCCAAGAGGTAAACCTTGGCTATTGGCAAATAATAAAGCTCCCTGGTTGTTAAATCTATTTGGAGAGGATGGCTGTACAAGAATAGATCCGTTTACATTGCTGTTCAATGCTACACCAACTACCACATTAAAATTAGGAGAATAAGGAGATATGTTTGTTAAAATACCAGCAGAAGAACTAACATACAAAATATCACCCGCGTTAAATTTAGATGTATCCACATTAGTTGCTCCAGCAATATGAATATATCCATAACTTCCTATTCCTATTGGCTTAGATACAACACCCACGCCTAGAGCGTGTGAATAGATTAAATTGTCAGCAAATCCAATCGTGGGAACAGAGGTGTTGACCCCAGCCACGCCATTTATATAAACTACACTTCCCACTCCTACGACAGATCCAGAGCTATTATAAACCAACGTGACATTACCAGCAAGATTTGCTGTTTCATTATTATAAAATAGTCCCACCTGAGGTTTGCCTGCTGAAGAATTCCAAGTAATTCTTCCTGGAGTGGTGGTGATTCCAATTGGAGAATAATTTAGATCTAGATTATTTAGCGTGATTCCAAAATTTCCAACATTTATATCTTTGATTGCACCAGTATAAGGAACAAAATTTGTAACATCTGCGCCTGGAGCGGAAATATTTACATAGGAATTTTTTCCGTCACCATATTCAAAAAGAATCGTGTTCGTATTGCCGGTGGTGGTAGCATCTAGATTTACTTTAATTCTAGATGATGTTGATTGTAAATTATAAGCGCTGCTCTGAGTATACGTAAGTGTGTATTCAAGCGGTGTGGCAGATATCGTCACAGAGTTGGTAGTTCCAATAATGCCTATTACTGTGCCAAAACCATTTGCTTCATAAAATGTGGCATTAACAGACGCAAATCTTCCCGCTTGGTTAGTTGTCTGTGTTAACCAAACATATGATATTAAATTGCCAGCAGGAAGATAAGATAAATTCGGAACACCTGGATCGTTAATAAACGAACCTAACCCAATTGTGCCTGTTGAATTAAAAACAGTGGTTAGTGTGCCAAGTCCAGTGGGTGATGCCGCAGATAATTGATATACACCAGGTACATTAGTGGCAGCCACCCCATTCATGAAATAATTAAGAAAACCTGTAGTTGGTAATTTTTGCCAAGTGGGCGCTCCTGCTGTTACTCCATCTCCTGCTTGTCCCAAAAATTGCAACGCGGAAGTAGTGTTAGGTGGCACCCTTGCTAAAGTAGATCCTCCTACTCCATAAGCATAAAACATGTCACCTATTTGTGTTGCGGGGTAAGTGTTTCCAGACCAATATTGTGCATTTAAATTATTCACCTGTGTGGTGGAGTTAATTATCAGAGGTGGAGTGCCTTGTGCAGCATTTAAAGTAAGAGATGTAGAAATTGAAACGCTACCAGCAAAATTTGCATTACCTTGAACAGAAAGTCGATTAGGTGCTACATTAGTTCCTATTCCTACATTGTAGGTTCCACCTGATACATCTATGAAAAAGCTGGTGAAACTACTTCCTGGTTTACCCTGAGCATCCGCGAATAAAATTGAACCAGTTTGGTTCACGCGTAGGGGTGAACCGGGCCAAACTATAATCTGTCCATTGGTTTGGCTATTAATGGCATAAGCTACATTTACGCTAAAATTTGGCGATGATGGTTGAACACTTGTCAAAATTCCAGGAATAGTGGATAGATAGAGTGGCCCAGCGGAGAAGCCAGTGGTGTTCATTAAGACAGGGCCGGAGATATGAATGTAACCATAACTGCTAGAAGCTATAGCATTTTGAATCACGCCAATTCCAACACCGCGATTAAAAACTGTTGAATCAGCTAAGCTTACTGTGGGCCATCCAGAGTAAACACCATTATAATAAACAACAGTGCCCATGCCAAGAGTAACTCCGGTATTATTGTATATTTGCTGCACTTGGTCTTGTCCAAGATGTGCTATTTCTCCATTATAAAGAAGAGAAATTGCTAATTCTTGTTGAGCTACATCCCAGAACATCCGCCCAGGCACAGTGGCAAGACCCTGGGTATTGATATTAAAATCTATGTTTGATACAGAGGAAATAGAAGATGTAAAAACATTACTTAAAAATGTTGCAATACCAGAGACATTTAATTGAGACAATGTTCCGACAGATGTGATTCCTGAATAGGTTCCTGTGATTACAGATGAAGGGGCAGTTCCTGAAGCGAGGTTTGAAGCGTTTAAATTGGTAAGATTTGTTCCAGGACCGAAGAAACCTGTGGAAGTGACGAATCCAGAGACATTTAATTGAGACAATGTTCCGACAGATGTAATTCCTGAATAGGTTCCTGTGATTACAGATGAAGGGACCGTTCCTGAAGCGAGGTTTGAAGCGTTTAAATTGGTAAGATTTGTTCCAGGACCGAAGAAACCTGTGGAAGTGACGAATCCAGAGACATTTAATTGAGACAATGTTCCGACAGATGTAATTCCTGAAT
>Ga0214921_10000520_pt1 | contig 71892 bp, 72 predicted proteins | sample LL1505_MetaG_FD_177992 | JGI IMG/M metagenome (GOLD analysis project Ga0214921, IMG submission 177992) | Freshwater microbial communities from Lake Lanier, Atlanta, Georgia, United States - LL-1505 | ecosystem: Environmental > Aquatic > Freshwater > Lake | place: USA: Georgia | collected... | reverse complement strand
TTTCGGGAAGCGCTGCGCTGTGGTGCCGAGGTCTTTCATGCGCTCAAGAAAATATTGCACGATAAAAATATGCCAACCTCGGTGGGTGATGAAGGCGGCTTTGCCCCCAACTTCAAGAGTAACCAAGAGTGCTTAGAAACCATTCTGAGTGCGATTGAGAAAGCGGGCTATCACCCCGGTGACAATGTGTTGCTAGCCTTAGATTGCGCGGCGAGCGAGTTCTATAAAGATGGTAAATACCATTTATCAGGTGAAGGCTTGCAACTCAGTTCTACCGAGTTTGCCGATTACCTTGGCAATCTGGCTAATCAGTTCCCGATTGTGTCGATTGAAGATGGAATGCACGAGAGTGACTGGGATGGTTGGGCAACCCTCACCCAAAAATTGGGTCAAACAATCCAACTCGTTGGCGACGATCTCTTTGTCACCAACACTCGTATCCTCAAAGAGGGCATTGACAAAGGCATTGCCAACTCGATTCTGATCAAAATTAATCAAATCGGTACGCTCACCGAGACCTTTGCAGCGATTGAGATGGCTAAACGCGCCAATTACACCGCCGTCATCTCCCATCGCTCTGGTGAAACCGAAGACAGCACGATTGCCGATATTGCAGTGGGCACTAATGCTGGCCAAATTAAAACTGGTTCACTCTCGCGCTCCGACCGAATTGCTAAATACAATCAGCTCTTGCGCATCGAGGAGGATTTGGGTGATGTAGCGAGCTATCCTGGTAAAGCAGCGTTCTACAACTTGCACAACCTAAAGTAAACCGGCTTGCGCGATGCGCCTGATTATCTACTCGATGCTGGGATTGCTGATCGTGATTCAGTACCCGCTGTGGTTTGGTCAGGGTGGATGGTTAAAGGCTTACGAGTTAGAGCGTCAGCTTGAAGCCCAGATCCAAAAAAATAAAGCCTTAGAAATTCGGAACAATAAACTCGCCGGTGACGTGAAGGATTTAAAAGAGGGCACGCGCGCCATTGAAGAGCGGGCTCGATCCGAGCACGGGATGATTAAAGAAGGTGAGTATTTTGTGCAGATTGTTCCTAAGGACGGCGTTCCTCAGAACCCCAATCTTGCCCCGGCACCAACTGCTCCAAAGCAATAATTAATGCCCCTTGGAAGCCGGTCGTACGGCATCGCTAAGCGTTGCACTAGTCAATGCTTGTTTGCAGTCAACTGCATCAAAACGGTATTGCATGCCACAAAAGTCGCAGCGGGTCTCAACGGCACCGAGTTCGGCCAAAATGCTATCGACCTCTTCTTGACCTAGCATCCGAATCACATCCGCAACCCGCTCACGCGAGCAGCGGCAGGCAAATCGAATGAGGCGTATTGGAAAGCTGCGCACACCAAACCGCTCGGATTCCTCTAAAAACAAGCGACGCAATAAGGTCTCCGGTGAAACCTCGAGGAGTTCTTCATTGGTAATGGTACTTCCAAGCATCTGAATCCGTTCCCAGCCCTCGGCCATCATCTTGGGATCATATTGTGAGGCGCCGCCGGCATCGGGCATGCGTTGCAATAAAAATCCGCCCAAGGATTGTGAGCTGGAGGTAAGCCAGATGCGTGTATCAATTTGTTCTGAGTGTTGCATGTATTGCATGATGGCCTCACTCACCGTTTCAATCGGTTCATCAAGACCGGGGTGGGTGGAGGATGGCCGTTTTAATGCCACAATGCCTTGATACGGCGTTTGGGAAGGTTTGCGATCGATCGGATCTAAGGTGATGGCTAAACGTCCAGAGCCCTCCGCATCGAGTAACTCAGCGAGAGTGGCATTATCAGGAATGTCACCAAAATCAGGATTGAGAGAAACGCTTGCCCGAATTTCAAGTTGAGAGGTGCATTCAACCACCAAAAGTTGAATCGGCCCCTTGCTCTGTGCCTGAATCATGAGGGTGCCATCAAGCTTAATGCTGGCAGTCAGGAGGGTGGCGGCTGCAACAAACTCACCCATTACCTTTTGCACTGCCGGTGGATCGTTGCGTAAGGCCACTATGTTCTGCCAGGCGCTTCCAATCGAAACAAATTCACCCCGAACGGGGGCTCCATCGCATACAAAGACCAAAAGCTGATTCATCCTAAAAATATCCCGAGCAGTTCTGACCTGAGATAATACTGCCCATGCGTATTCGAACCCGTTTTGCCCCAAGCCCAACCGGCTTTATTCATTTAGGTAACCTGCGAAGTGCGTTGTATCCATGGGCCTTTGCTAGAAGTAAAGGTGGGGACTTTATCTTGCGGATTGAAGATACCGATCAAGAGCGCTCCTCACTCGAGGCCGTTGAGGTCATTTTAGAAGGAATGCATTGGCTTGGCTTGGATCCGGATGAAGGGCCAATCTATCAAATGCAACGCATGGATCGCTATCGTGAAGTTCTCAAGCAGATGCTTGCCGATGGCTCGGCATATTACTGTTATATGAGCGAAGACGAACTCAATCGTTTACGTGATCAGCAAATGGCGAATAAAGAGAAGCCACGCTATAACGGGTTTTGGCGCCCTGAGCCAGGCAAGACATTGCCAGAGCCCCCAAAAGATGGTTTACCAGTGATTCGTTTTAAAAACCCGATTGGTGGCTCCGTCATTTGGAAGGATGCGGTCAAAGGATTAATTGAAATCAGTAACGATGAGCTCGATGATCTCATCATCGCTCGTCCTGATGGTACCCCCACCTATAACTTTTGTGTGGTGGTTGATGATCTCGATATGCAGATTACCCACGTGATTCGGGGTGATGATCACGTGAACAATACCCCTCGGCAAATCAACATCATGAAAGCCCTTGGTGGTACGCCACCGGTCTACGCGCACTTACCAACGGTCTTAGATGAAAGTGGCGAGAAGATGAGTAAGCGTAATGGCGCTCTGAGTGTGCGCGACTATCAAAAAATGGGCTATTTACCTGAGGCCGTTCTAAATTATCTTGCTCGATTGGGTTGGTCACACGGCGACGCTGAAATTTTTACCCAAGAGCAGTTTGTGAAATGGTTTGATCTGGAGCACTTGGGGCGCTCACCCGCACAACATAACCCTGAAAAATTACTCTGGCTCAATCATCACTATATTCAGCAAGGTGATGCAAAGCGCCTTGCGCAGTTATGTATGCCGTTTATTCATCAGCAGGGGATTGATCTCTCGCAGGGTCCTGATTTTGAGTCAGTGGTCAACTTACTCAAGGACCGTGCGAACACCTTGATAGAGATCGTCGAAGGCGCTAAGCTTTTTTATCAGGGTCGACCCAATCTAAATAGCGAGCAAATTGCACAAAATATCCCGACCGCTGTGATTCCAGCTATCGCAGATTTTAGAGAGCGACTAATAGCATCAAATCCCAAAAGCAAAGAAGAGGTTGCTAGTCAATTAAAAGCCACGCTAGCCCAGTTTCAACTCAAGATGCCAGCCTTGGCGATGCCAATCCGGTATGCATTATTTGCCACCACCCAAACACCAGCACTCGATGCAGTGATTGCAGTCATGGGTAAAGACGAAGTCATCGAGCGTCTGTCAAAAATAGGCTAAAATCTTGGATTGTTTTGAAAGTGCATCAATATAAGGGGGTATAGCTCAGCTGGGAGAGCGCTTGCATGGCATGCAAGAGGTCAGCGGTTCGATCCCGCTTATCTCCACCAACAAAACAAGTAGTCCAAGGTCCCCATCGTCTAGAGGCCTAGGACATCACCCTTTCACGGTGAGTACGGGGGTTCGAATCCCCCTGGGGACGCCAGTTATGCAGTGACGCGCATGATGCAGTATTTGGAGCGGTAGTTCAGTTGGTTAGAATATCGGCCTGTCACGCCGAGGGTCGCGGGTTCGAGTCCCGTCCGCTCCGCCAATTTCTAAAAGCCACCTTCGGGTGGTTTTTTCATTGAATGGTCATGAAACCCACTATCATTACAGCAATATTCTCGTTTGAGGTATTTTTGTTCATTAACCATAGAGGAATTTCATGAAGAAAATTGCACTTGTAAGCGCAGCAGTACTAATGATGGGCACATCGGTTGCCATCGCCCAAAATAAACCACAGGCTGTGGTTGCTGTTGAAACTGCTCCAGGCGTCTTAAAAGTAGCTGAAGGTGTTCAGTTCCAAGGTAAATTCAAATCAGTCGATCCAAAAACCCGTCAAGTCGTCATTGTTGGCCCCAATGGCAATGAGTTCAAAACCGTCTTAGGCGATGAGGTCAAAAACTTTAACCAAATTAAAGTCGGTGATATCGTCACCCTCACGCATGTTGAGATCTTGGTAGCGGATATTAAAAAGCCAAGCAAAGTTGAAATCCGTGAGCGCATTGAAACCGAGAAAGCAGCGCGCGCAAAGTTGGGTGATAAACCCGCTGCCGCGATTGAGCGTCAAGTTACTGTAGTTGCTGACGTGACCGCTGTGGATGAGAAGAAAGGCACGATTACTCTGCGTGGCGCAACCCGTACATTGGATCTCAAAGTGAAGGATCCGAAAGTGCTCAAAGGCGTAAAAGTTGGTACCCAAGTGGAAGCAACGGTTACTGAGATCATTGCGATTGAAGTAACCGCTCCTAAGAAATAATTTGTACCGTATTAAAGACCCGTCTGGTGTGAGCTAGGCGGGTTTTTTTATCATGACGCTGAAGAAAACCGATTTAGCAAAACGCCAAGGTTTGCAAATTGCTTTGCGGATGAAAAACGCGAGCAAAGCTGACTTATTAGACAAACAGGCAAAGGGCAGGCCAAACGCAAAACCAGCCCCTTTATTGCAGTCCATTTTGAGCAAAACGAAGCAAGACGAATCCAAGTCGTAAGTAAGTATTACCCCGCAGTCATCTAGACTCATCTACGCAATTTGGATATGAAGCCTATTCATATTCAAACTAATTGATCTGATAAACCCCATTTTTGCTTAAATTTAGGCTATTTTTGTAATAGACTAATTTCAATCCATTAATACAGCAACCATTTGAAGTGGGGGTCGCGATGAGAACCAGTCAAGCAATTAATGCAGTGGGCAGCATCCCCAAAGCGATTGATGGACCTTGCGCATGGCGAGGATCTGACCTTGCTCAGAAATCCGATTGGATTGTGCATTGGACCTCCGCACAAGTCGCCGAACTTGAGCGTGCTGCAGAGCACTTTGCTAGCACTGGACTTGCGCTTGAGAACATTACCCCTGAGAGTTTTCCCCTTCACAACCTAAGTTCATTTATTGGGGGGCAATTGCAAGAGCTCTTGCATGGTCGTGGTTTTGTGATGCTTCGAGGTTTGCCGATCGCAAACTGGTCGATAGAAAAGGCTGCCACCATTTACATGGGGATTGGTCGCCATATGGGTAGTTTGCGTAGCTCCAACGGCAAGGGCCATCTTTTGGGTCATGTGCGCGATCAAGGTGCCAAGGTTGAGGCGGGCGCACGTTTTTACCAAACTAACAAGAAGCTGGATTACCACACTGACTCTGCTGATATTGTGGGTCTCTTATGCCTTCAGAAAGCGAAGCAGGGCGGAGAGTCCTTCATTGCAAGTTCAATGGCGGTCTATAACGAACTCGTGAAGCGCCGCCCCGATTTAATCCCAGCGATGTTTACTCCATATCCCACCGACCGTCGTGGCGAGGTGCCCGAAGGTCGTGACCCATGGTTTGAGATCCCGATCTTTAACTGGTATCACGGTGAACTATCGTGCGTTTATCTACGCCACTATATTGAGGAAGCGCAACGCCGCTTTCGGAATGCTCCGCGCTTAACTAAAGAGCAAGTGGAGGTGATGGATTTGATCGATGCAATCTTGCAAGAACCCGGTTTCCCATTGCAAATGGCGTTTGAGCCGGGCGATATTCAGCTCTTGCACAACCATCAAATTCTGCACTCTAGGAATGACTTTGAGAACTGGCCTGAGCCTGAGCGTCACCGTCATTTGCTAAGACTCTGGATTGCCCCACCATCGGGCCGCCCATTGCCCGATTACTTTGCCTCCCGCTGGGGCAATGTCACGCCTGGCGACCGGGGTGGCATTATCGTGCCGGGTACCAAACTCTCCGTAGAGCTCGGCACCTAAAACCCTAAAGGCGTTATACCTAGTTATTACCCTGATTGGTTTCCCAAAAATCGACTTGTAGTATGGGTCGTTGTACTTATAAATACATCCCATTGTGGAGGAGATCCAATATGCTGAAGTCTAGTAAACGCCTGATCGGCAAATCAATTCTTGTGGGACTGGTGGCCAGTGCGTTTGGCATGAGTCCTGCGCTTGCGCAAAACTACCCCAACAAAACCATCACCTTGATTGCTCCCTATGCTGCTGGGGGTGACAGTGATTTCTCGGGCCGCAATCTCGCTGCGGTTGCGAGCAAGATGATTGGTCAACCGGTTGTGGTTCAAAACGTAGTGGGCGCATCGGGAACCATTGGTTCACAAAAAGTACGCACCTCACCACCAGATGGCTATACCTTATTGGTATCGCGCGGTGGATCGCAAGCCATTACACCAGCACTGGATAGTAATACGCCGTACAAATGGAATGATTTCACGATGATCTCGTTGTTGGATTTCAATCCGGTGGTGTGTGTGGTTAAAAATGACGCACCCTACAAGAACATGAAAGATTTGATTGATGCGATCCGTGCTAACCCCGGTAAGCTCAACTACGCAACCGCAGGCCCCGGTACGACACAGCACTTAGCGGTAGAAGTGATGCTCAGTCAACTTGGATTGCCATCAACTGCAGCTATGATGATCCCCTACAAAGGAGGCGGTGAAGCAACAACTGCGTTATTAGGTGGTCAAGTGCAATTCATTTGCAACAATCTAACTACCATGGTTGGCCAAATTAAGGGCGGTGCCATGCGTGCATTAGTTACATCAACCCCTAACCGCCTCAAAGACTTCCCTGATGTGCCTACCGCTAAAGAAATGGGTATAGGTAACCTCGAGCAAGTCATGGGATGGAGTGGTTTATATGGACCCCCAGGGATGCCTGCTGAGGTAGTGAACAAATGGCAAGCTGTTTTGAAGGAAGTCGCGAAAGACCCAGCTTGGTTGCGCGGTAACGATACCGTTGGTGCAATCCCAGCGATTCGTTCACCCCAAGACACTGAGAAATTTGCAAGGGAGCAATTTGAGCTCTATAGCAAATTAGGAACACAACTGAACCTAAAGAAATAAACAAAAGGTCTTAAAAATCACGGCCCCATCATTAGGGGCCGTTTTTATTTGGTTGCGTTGCCCCGCTTCGCTGCCTCGTACAGGGGCATCACTTTGGGAATCAATGCAGAAAGATCCTTAATGCGATTCTCATTCGAGGGATGGGTCGATAAAAACTCAGGTGGGTTCTTACCCTGACTCTCTTTACTCATCTTTTGCCACAATGTAATGGCAGCCCGCGGATCATAGCCACCACGCGCCGCTAGCTCTAAACCAATCGCATCGGCTTCACGTTCATTCTGCCGCGAGTTTGGCAATACCAACACGTACTGCATGATTTGATTGGCCGCATCAATCGATTGAGCCGAACCTGCGCCTGCTGCGGCAAGCGCAACATTACTAATGATATTTTGAGCAAGTGCTTGCGAGACCTGCTCACGCCCATGCTCCCGAACCGCATGAGCAATCTCATGACCCATGATGGCAGCAATCTCATCATCGGTTAAGTTGAGTTTATTAATAATCCCGCTATAAAAGGTAATGCGACCACCGGGTGCACAGGTGGCGTTCACAATGGGGGAATCAATTAACTGCAAACCCCAGTTCCAATTACGCGTATCGTCCCGAAATACCGCCGTCTGCGGAATCAAGCGATTGGCAATGGTCTTAAGGCGCTCATATTCAGGGCCACTGGTAATGAGTATCTTTTTCTTCTGCGCCGCCTTGGCCTGTTGCTCATAACTAATGGCGGACATCCGATCAATTTGCGCTGCGGAGATCATCATGAACTGAGAGCGCTCGACTCCAACGACCCCAGGACGACTGGTATTGGAGCATGCTACCAGGAGGCAGCATGCCACCAAAATACTAATTACGGTTTGAATAAACCTTGGTTGATAAATCAGGTGCATAGTGGATAAACGCCTGATAAGGGAGAGTGGATGACCTGAACTAGCTGCGCTTAAGATTCGGGGCAGGTAGGCCCTCGATCAAAATGTTCAAGATCGCCGGTAAGCCTTTGGCTTGTAAGCGCTGCGCAGCAGGTAAGACATCAAGCGCATCGGTAACTAGTTCACCGGCACCACCAAAGGCGAGCGCAACCTGATCGTAGCGGGATGGTAAAAGCTCGCATCCTTTGGCCCGTTCTTGACCATACTCCCGAATCTGAATCTGATACTCGGCATTCCAGCAGGCATCATTCCCCACCACACCAATGAATGGCAGTTGATAACGAACGGCAGTATCGAGTTCCGATGAATGAAAGCCAAAGGTGCCATCCCCCATGACTGCAACGACCGGAACCCCGGGCTTGGTGAACGCTGCCGCAGTGGCAAAAGGAAGTGCAGCACCAATCGAACCAGCAACACCATTAATCACACGATTTGGGGCATGCAGACAGGCTTGAGCCCATTGACCAATTTCACCACCATCAATCACCAATACCGAATCTGGATGGGAGTCGAGAATGGCTTGTAAGGCAAGCATTGCTCTGCCGGGATGCGCATGATTGGGCGTCTTGGATGTGGCGGTCGACCAAGTATTGGGACGATAGGCAATCGCCTCATTCGCCCATGGCAGCCAACTGGCATCCTGCGGTTTGGTGGGCACACTCTGCGCCGCATGCAGTAGGGCATCCATCGAAGACGATAAATCCGCATGAAGCGCCATCTCTAAGCGTGAGCCAAGTGCATTCTCAGAGCGCTTGAGTTCAGTCGCTTCAGAATCAATTTGCATAAAGCGGGCATCGGCCTTAAACGTTGGTGCGTTCCCAAATTTGAGTGTGAAGTCTAATCGTTTCTCAAGCAGTAAGACACAATCGCTTTGCGCAAGAACCTCGGCAAACGCACCCAAGCTCGGATCGCCCACGCCGCGAGGACTCTCTGTCGCAATCACCGGGACGCCGAGCGCTTTACTCAATGCATGAAGTTGCTTCGCGTACCGATAGCAACCGCGCGGACCGACGATAACAACCGGCTTTTGAGCAGCACGCAGTTGCGTAACGATCGACTGCGCTTTCTCAGAAGTAAGGGGAGCGTTTAATGTGAGTTTGGGTGCGCTGGGACTTGGTGTTGCAGAGGCATTTGGTAAAGGGCTCTCAAGAGCATCGGCAGGCAGGCTGAGATGAACAGGACCTGGTCGACCTGATTGGGCAATCGCACACGCTAACTGAAAATCTGCAGCGAGATACTGCGGCCCTGCACAGGTCCATGACGCTTTGCATAAAGGCGCTGCAATATCCGCTTGGGACATTTCTTGGAAGGCGCCTTTGCCCAATTGATTCAAAGGAGCATGACCCGATAAGAGCACGACTGGGGATTCGGCCATGGCGGCGGTGTACAAGGCCGACACTGCATTGGCATGACCTGGACCACCGGTCACCATCGCGATGCCTACTTTGCCACTCAAGCGAGCATACGCATCGGCCATGTGAACCGTTGCTGCCTCATGACGCGTATGAATTAATTTAATGGGTTCATCAATCACCGCATCAAAAATTGGCATGATGTGATTACCCGAAAGCGTAAAAATTGAATTTACACCCTGTGCTTTAAAGGCATCCACCAATGAATGCGCGCCAAGCCGTTCTGCCATGATGACTCCTTAATGAATCCTTTTATTTTTTCTGGGCAGCAGCCGGAGCGGGAGCGGTAAATGAAGCCGCCATTGCATCGTATAAAACAATCTTGACCTCATCGTTCACCGCAATGTCTTTGAGTAAGGCGGCATTCTTGATGCGGTAGATATCCGGCTTACCTTTAGGACCCTTCACTGAAATTGTCAGTTTCTGGCGATCAATGCCAATCACGGTGGCAATAATGGTCGTGGTGTTCGAAATCACAGAGGCAGGCTTACTACCAAGTGGAGCAGAAGTTTGACTGGTGGTTTGCACCTCGCTACGAATGCCTTGGTTGTTCACTTTGAGCAACTCAATCACAACCGCTAGTTCATGGGTGACGGTGAGGCGATCACCCACCTTAATTTGAGGAAAGTTTTTAATCTCCGGGCCGGCTACAAAATTAGTGACCGTACCGTCCTTATCTTTTAAGGTCACGGTGCGGGTTTTGCTATCCACCTTAGTAACCACTGCATCCACTAACTGATAGACCTCATCAATACCAGCTGCTGCAATGGGCGCCTTGTTGGGATCAACCACTGCTGGCTTGGTTTGGGCAAGGGTTGTGCAAGAAAACCCAATGCTTAAAACGAGGATTGCAAAATTTTTTGTGGTGCGTGTTAATAAATTCATGATTTTGATTAATGATTGATGAATACCAAGTGATTATGACCCGATTTCTCTGGCCCACCAGTTTCCCTTAAATTGACCTGCCAGCCAATCGATTAATTTACTGACCTTGCTAGTCAGAAGTCGTGGTGAGCTATAGACCGCATGGATCTCTTGAGCAGGCATGGTCCAATCCTCGAGGAGGGGTTTGAGGTGACGACTTTGAACCGAGGTATGGGCCACGTACCAAGGTAGGGCAGCAATACCGAGATGTTGTCTGGTGGCCGATAGAAGTGCTGAAAGATTATTGGTGTAGAGGGGGCCTTGCACTTGAATGGACTTGTTCGAGCCGTCGCGACCTGTAAATTGCCAGCGATGGTCTCCTTGAACGGAGCTGTAAATCAGTGCGGTGTGACGACTCAAATCGCTGGGAATCGAAGGTGTACCAGCTTGCATGAGGTACTCAGGGGTAGCAACAAGGACCCAGGGATTAAGACCCAAAAAGCGCGCACCCAAACTGGAATCGGATAATCGCCCCATCCGAATGGCGAGGTCAACACCTTCCTCGACCAAATTAATGTAGCGGTCATCTAAATTGAGGCTCACCTGCAACTGAGGATGCTCTTGCATGAATCGCAAGACCAGTGGGGTTAAAACACGTCGACCAAAGGCTACCGAGCTACTAATATTGAGTTTGCCCTGCACCTCAGATTGCAACAGACCCGCAAGGTTCTCAGCATCCTCAACCTCATGAATAATCGTTTTACACTTCTCGTAATAGATCTTCCCAATTTCAGTGGGGGTTACCCCACGGGTACTGCGGTGGAGTAACAGAGACCCCAAGCGCTTTTCCAGGGCAGCAACGTGCTTCGTGGCCGTCGGTTGGGTAATGCCCAAACTGCTTGCAGCCTTACTGAAAGAGCCGGTTTCAACTACCCGTATGAATAAGGAGATGCCTTGAATTCGATCCATAAGTCATTGATTTAAATAGTATAAAACATATATATTCCAAAATAGAATAGATGATATTAAGGTATCACACTTCTCAGAATACCTCAATTTAAGGATGATTCATCCATCTTATTCAAAAGGAGGCAACAATGGCACTCATGAAAGCCGCAATGGCAGCTGTTTTGGTAATGGAAAAAGAGGGTATCACCACGGCATTTGGTGTGCCTGGCGCCGCAATTAATCCGCTCTACGCACAATTGCGTGAGCGTCAATCAATTACCCATATTTTGGCCCGCCACGTTGAGGGCGCCTCGCACATGGCTGAAGGCTATACCCGTGCTAAGGCTGGCAATATCGGTGTTTGCATCGGTACGTCTGGCCCAGCTGGTACTGACATGATTACTGGTTTGTACTCTGCAAGCGCTGATTCGATTCCAATCCTCTGTATTACTGGTCAAGCACCACGTGCTCGTCTCTATAAAGAAGACTTTCAAGCGGTTGACATCGAGAGCATCGCGAAGCCAGTAACCAAAATGGCGGTGACTGTGCGTGAACCCGGCTTGGTGCCACGCGTATTTCAGCAAGCGTTTCATGTGATGCGCTCCGGACGTCCTGGCCCGGTGCTCATTGACTTGCCAATCGATGTGCAGTTAGCCGAGATCGAGTTTGATATCGATACCTATGAGCCATTGCCCGTTTACAAACCATTTGCTAATAAGAAACAAATTGAGAAGGCAATGGAGATGTTGATGTCGGCCGAGAAGCCATTGATTGTGGCTGGCGGCGGAATCATTAATGCGGATGCAGCAAATCTTTTGGTGGAGTTCGCTGAAATCACTGGCGTTCCAGTGATTCCTACCTTGATGGGTTGGGGCTCGATTCCAGATGACCATCCCTTGATGGCTGGTATGGTTGGCTTACAAACTTCCCATCGTTATGGCAATGCCACGATGTTGGCTAGCGACTTTGTCTTAGGAATTGGTAATCGTTGGGCAAATCGTCATACTGGCTCAATCGATGTGTATACCAAAGGCCGTAAGTTTGTGCATGTGGATATTGAGCCAACTCAGATTGGTCGCGTATTCAATCCCGATTACGGCATTGTGTCTGATGCGAAAGCAGCCCTCGAACTCTTTGTTGAGGTAGCGAAAGAGTGGAAGGCAAAAGGCAAACTGAATAATTACAGCGATTGGGTCTCACGTTGCCAAGAACGTAAGCGCCTGATGTTGCGCAAAACAAACTTTGACAATGTGCCGATTAAACCCCAGCGCGTATATCAAGAGATGAACCAAGCATTCAAGCGCGATACGGTTTATGTATCAACGATTGGTCTGTCCCAAATTGCGGGTGGTCAGTTCTTACATGTTTATGGTGCCCGTCAATGGATTAACTGCGGTCAAGCAGGCCCCTTAGGTTGGACAGTACCTGCTGCACTGGGTGTGTTGGCTGCTGATCCAACCCGCACAGTGGTAGGTCTTGCTGGCGATTATGACTTCCAGTTCCTGATTGAGGAGTTAGCGGTCGGTGCTCAGTTCCACCTCCCATTGGTCATGGTGTTGGTGAACAACAGCTACCTTGGCCTCATTCGCCAAGCTCAGCGTGGCTTTGATATGGATTACTGCGTACAGCTTGCCTTTGACAATATCAACGTACACGATGACAACTTAAAAGGCTATGGCGTTGATCACGGTAAGGTGGTTGAGGGCTTGGGTTGCAAAACCTTGCGTGTAACGCAGCCAGGCAAGATTCAGGAGGCCTTGATTGAAGCGCAGAAGATGGCTAAAGAATACCGAGTACCCGTAGTTGTTGAGATCATTTTGGAGAAGGTGACCAATATCGCAATGGGCACCGAGATCAATAACATCAACGAGTTTGAAGATATTGATTGCCGTCATCCCGCTGGTACCGAAGGCTTGGTAACAGCTGGTCTTTTAGAATAAGTCTTTTTTAACTCAACCAGAGGAATTGGAATGCCAAAGTTTGCTGCAAATTTATCGATGTTGTTTAACGAAGTCCCATTCATGGAGCGCTTTGACAAAGCAGCGGCTTGTGGTTTTAAGGCAGTCGAATTCCTCTATCCCTATGCTTATGCGGCGAGTGAGATCAAAGCCAAGCTTGATCATAACCAATTGAAATTGGTGTTACACAACATTCCTGCTGGAGATTGGGATGGTGGTGAGCGGGGCATTGCTTGTTTGCCAGACCGTATTGATGAATATCGTGCAGGGGTTGCGAAGGCCATCGAATACGCAACCGCTCTTGGGGTTGGTCAGCTGAATTGCCTAGCCGGCAAGGCACCTGCCGGTGTAGACCCAAAAGTATTGCACAGCACCTTTGTGAGTAATTTGAAGTACACCGCAGGTGAGTTTAAAAAGCATGGTCTCAAGCTATTGATTGAGCCGATTAATACCTTTGATATTCCAGGTTTCTTTCTATCAACCACTGCTCAAGGTATTGCTATCCTCGATGAAGTGGGCGCCGATAACGCTTTCTTGCAATACGACATCTACCATGCGCAACGTATGGAAGGTGAGTTAGCAAACTCCATCAAAAAATACCTAAACCGTATTGGGCATATGCAATTAGCGGATAACCCGGGGCGTAACGAACCTGGTACGGGTGAAATTAACTATGCCTATCTGTTCAAGTTCATTGATCAATTGGGTTATCAAGGCTGGATCGGCTGCGAATATAAGCCAGCTACCACCACTGAAGCTGGCTTAGGCTGGTTGAAGTCGGTTTCCTAAAATTAATTCAGTACGTTATTTTTCAAAGGGATTGCTATGAGTGCAAAGAAATTGGGTTTTGTTGGCTTAGGTATTATGGGTTCTCCGATGGCTGGTCATTTAATCAAGGGCGGCCATACGGTTTATTTAGCAACGCGAAGCCAAGTACCTGAGGAACTCATTAAGGCAGGAGGTATTGCGTGCAAGACCCCCGCTGAAGTTGCTCAGCATGCCGACATCATCTTCACAATGGTTCCTGATACTCCCGATGTTGAAAAAGTTCTCTTTGGTGAGAACGGCATTGCCTCCGGGATTAGCAAAGGCAAGATTGTGGTGGACATGAGTTCCATCTCACCAATTGCGACCAAAGAGTTTGCTAAAAAGCTTAACGATCTCGGTTGCAATTATGTCGATGCTCCCGTGTCTGGTGGTCAGGTTGGCGCACAAAACGCCACGCTCTCGATTATGGTTGGAGGAGACGAAGCGGTATTTAATCAAGTCAAACCGCTCTTTGAACTAATGGGTAAAAATATCAACCTCGTGGGTGGTAATGGCGCAGGACAAACTGCAAAAGTAGCCAATCAAATTATTGTGGCGCTAAACATTGAGGCGGTTGGTGAGGCTCTCTTATTTGCTGCTAAAGCTGGCGCCGATCCTGCCAAGGTTCGTCAAGCATTGATGGGCGGCTTTGCGAGTTCAAAGATTTTGGAGGTACATGGTGAACGCATGGTCAATCGCACCTTTAATCCAGGCTTTCGGATTGAGTTGCACCAAAAGGATTTGAACTTAGCCCTTAGTAGCGCCAAAGCACTTGGTGTCTCTTTGCCCAATACGGCGACTGCCCAAGAGTTGTTTAATTCGTGTGCGGCTCACGGTGGTAAAGCATGGGATCACTCGGCTATGGTTAAGGCCCTCGAGACCTTAGCTAACTTTGAGATTGGACAAAAAGCAAACTAAGGCACCATGCCCGATCATCCTGATCTGCTGATTGTTTATTTACATGGATTTCGGTCTTCACCGAACTCCTCAAAAGCCCAGTTAACCAAGGATGCCATTGCATCCTTGGTCGAGAAGGGCAAGTCAATTCACTGGTATTGCCCCCAACTACCGCCATCGCCTGGCGAGGCAATTGCCATGGTTAAGGCCAATATTGCAGCAGTAAACCCCAAACGCATCAGCTTTATTGGTTCATCGCTTGGGGGATTTTATGCAACCCACCTAGCTGAACAGTTTCCGAGTGCTCGCGCAGTGTTACTCAATCCAGCGGTTCGAGCCGCTCGGGAGTTAGCGCCCTACGTTGGGCAACTCACTGCCTACGACAGCGATGAACCTTTTGATTGGCGAGCAGAGTATGTCGAGCAGTTGCGTCTACAACAGGTGGAAAAGATAACGCATCCCGAGCGCTATTTGTTAGTTGCAGCAACGGGCGATGAGTTGCTTGATTGGCATGAGATGGTCGACTTTTACCCCAATGCAAACCATGAAGTTATTGAGGGGAGCGATCATGGCATTACCGAGTATCCCTTGTATCTCGATCGGGTGGTTCACTTCGCCTGCTATCTCGACTAATTAATGAGCGGGGTTAGCTCCGGTTCTAAACTGCTCTTCGATGGCCTTGGTAATTTTGGTGCGAGCATGATTCTTGCGCTCTAGTAGACCTACCCGACGATAAATGGTTTTACGAGGCGGATTGGCAATTACGATTCGTTTGTCTTTATCCCACTCGACATTCGCCAGCTTTGGCACCACGGCATAGCCAAAGCCTTGGCGAACTAATTCAATAATGGCCTCAACCGAGTTAACCACCATGCTGTTGCGTATCTCCAGACCATTGACTCGAATAAATCGATCGACTAGCTCCCCAGTCCAGGTTTTGGGTTCAAACCGAATGAAGGGTAGATTGGATGGATCCTTACCCTTGGGGTAAATCAAAACCATCGCTTCCTCATACAACAAAGTCCAGCGAATACTTTTTGGTAACGCGTAGGGGGACTCCGTCACAATCGCCGCATCGAGTAGACCATCGATCACCTGCTGCAAGAAGTCGCTCGATAGGCCTGTGCTAATTTTTAGTTCAAGGCCAGGATACTCATCTTTTAAATGATCCAGTGTTTTGCCAAATTGCCCCATCAAACTTGAAACAAGCGCGCCCACTGTGAGTGAGCCCGATAGCCCAGTTCGAAACTGACTTCCAAGGGATTCGTAGCGGGAGAGGATGTCTTGGATGGGCTCGATTAGAGCGCGACCCTGATTATTAAGAATCAGTGAGCGCTTATTGCGATCAAATAATGTTACCCCCAATTCAGCCTCTAACTGGGCTAGCTGCTGTCCTGCAGCAGCAGGGGTTAAGCCAATTTCACGGGCGGCGGCAGCCGCGCTACTGTGACGCGTAATGGCAATGAAGTTTTTGAGAACCCGAATACTGGACATGAACTTAATCGTAAAGTATTTCTTTATCTGAATTAAAATACTATTCGATTTATTTTTTATTGTCTATCCCTATAATGTGGATATGAATGCAAGCATCCTCAAAGTAAAGGTCTGGCGGGGCACCGATGACGGTGAGTTCGTCGAGTACGACGTGCCGCGTGCCGCCAATCAAACGGTATTGGACGTAGTGACCTATATCCAGCGCAAAATTGATCCGACCTTGAGCTATCGCTTTGCCTGCCGTGTGGGAATGTGCGGCTCTTGTGCGATGACCGTCAACGGTAAGGCCCGTTGGACCTGCCGGACTCATGTGGCCAAAATTGCCGATCAAAATACCCTTGAGATTGCACCCCTGGATAATTTACCCATCATCAAAGATCTGGCAACCGATATGCGCGAGTTCTTTGACAAAATGAGCAAGGCCGTCGGTTACTTTAAAGGGGACAAGACCCGATTTGATGATTTTGCTCAGGTCAAACCAGATTCAGAAGAACGTCAACTGGCCAACGCGGGTATTGAATGCATCGGGTGTGGTGTTTGTTATGCATCGTGTGAAGTGGTCTCAGCGCGCGACAGTTATTTAGGTCCAGCTGCTCTCAATCGTGCTTGGACCCTTGTAAACGATGAGCGCGATACTCAGCAACTCGATCGCTTACGAGCAGTTGCTGGTGATGCAGGCTGTCATTCGTGCCATACACAAGGGACTTGTTCAGAGCGCTGCCCCAAACAGATTGAGCCAACTGCAGGAATTGCTGGTTTGAAGAAGATGGTTGGTCGAGCAGCAGTGAGAGGTAGTAAGTGGGGCAAGCTGTAATGACCAGCAGCGCCATTCTCCAGGCCAAACTTTGGTACTACCAACGCATTAGTGCGATGGTGCTCACACTGTGTGTCGCAATCCATCTCATTATCATTTATTACGCCATTCAAGATGGTTTAAGCGCCGGAGAAATCTTGGCACGCACACGCGGCAATCTTGCTTTTGCACTTTTCTACGAGATCTTTGTTCTAGCCTGTTTTGTTCATGCCCCGATTGGTTTAGCGAATATTCTGCGTGAGAACATCCAAAGTGGGTTTCTGATTCGAGCACTTCCTGTGTTACTTGCGGCATTCATCCTGATCTTAGGAACAGCTGCGGTCATCGGCGTGGTGTGGGGTGCGCCATGAGCCAGGTAGGGCGTCGACTTGATTTTCGAACCAAAGCGCATTGGTCTTACTTTGCGTATTACTTGCATCGCGTCTCGGGCCTCTTACTAGCTTGCTTTTTACCTCTTCATTTTTTCCTGCTCTCACGCTCTTTGTATGGCGAAGCCGAGCTTGGTCGCTATCTGCAATTTACTGATCACCCCATGGTCAAGTTTGGGGAGTGGGGTTTAGTGACCCTGCTAGCCCTTCACCTAATCGGTGGCACCCGTTTATTGGTGATTGAATTTGGGATCTGGAAGGGCTTACGCAAGGCCTGGGTGCAGGTTACATTGATTGGCTCCTTGCTTTGTGGTGCCTTATTTTTAATTCTTTCTCGTTAACATCGATCATCTATGGAATTGAACCTGCAACACGTTGAAGACGCATGCAAGGAGCTTTATATCCGGGCATTGAAATTACTACCGGACGATATTAAAGAGGGGATCAATACGCTTAAGCATAAGGAGCGTGATGCTCGTGCGCAAGTGGTACTTGGAACCATGGTCACGAATATTGCGGTGGCCGAACGAGAAGATAATTTGCTCTGTCAAGACACCGGTTTGCCGATCTATAACGTTTGGATTGGTCGCGGTGTTCATTTTGATGGGCTTCTTTTGAAGCAAGCGATTCGAAAGGGGTGCGAGCGAGCCACAATGGAGTATCCACTTCGCTCATCAGTAGTGCATCCGATTACACGCAAGAACAATCACACCTCCTCAGGCATTGAGATGCCAGCAATTCATCTTGATTTCATGGATAAGCCCGGCGTGATTGAGATTGAAATGATTCCCAAAGGAAGTGGCTCGGAGAATAATTCATTTTTAAAGATGGCTATACCAGCCGAAGGAATCTTAGGAGTTAAAGCATTTGTGATCGAGAGTGTTGTGAACGCTGGCGGCAAAACCTGCCCACCCACTATTGTGGGCGTCGGCGTCGGCGGTACATCCGACCAATGCGTGGCACTTGCAAAGCGCGCTGCGACCCGGCCACTTGGTAGCATTTGCAGCGATGCTGAAGGTGCTAAGTTGGAGAAGGAGTTAAGCGCTGCAGTCAATCAATTAGGAATTGGCCCCCAGGGACTTGGTGGTGATGGTACGGCGTTTGCAGTGCATGTGGAATTAGCAGCAACGCATATCACCATGAACCCTGTTGCTGTGAATATGCAATGCCATTCGGCACGTCGTGCGCGTGCAACGATTGGATCGCGTGGCATTGAATACGGCTTTTAAGGACGGTCATGGCACATTACAACCTCGCAACCCCAGTTAGTGAGAGCGATATCCGCAAGTTGAGGATTAACGATACCGTCACCTTGCAACAAACCTTGTTTGGTATCCGCGATGCGACCCAAATCCATTTATTTGATCGGGGGCGCAAAACTAAATTTGATCTGCAAGGTCATGCCGTGATTCATACGGCACCCAATGTACGTAAAGTACCAGTTAGCCCTGAGTTCCCAGCAGGCTATCAAGCAATTTGCATTGGTACGACCACATCGGATCGGATGGAGCGCTTTACAGAACCCCTGATGCGAGAATACGGGGTAAGGATGATTGTGGGCAAGGGTGGTTTGCGCGAGTCATCCGCAAACGCCTTTCAAGAATTTGGCGGTGTCTATCTCGCCATTATTGGCGGTACTGCTGCGCTCGAGACCACTTGGATTGATCAGATTGAGGATGTGGATCTCGATGATCTAAACCCAGAATCACTTTGGAAGTTCAAGATTAATCAATTTGGTCCTTTATTAGTGGCCATGGATAGCCATGGTGGCAGCATCTATCAAGAAGTGAAGTCTGAGGTTGCAAGCAATAAGGCAGCAGTACTAAAGAGCTTAGGCATTGTCTAAAGAGAGAAGGGCACTATGACATCGATTGAAACCATCAAGACCGATATCTTGGTTCTTGGCTCCGGTGGGGCGGGTCTCTTTGCGGCGTTGCATGCGCATCAAGCCAACCCTAACTTGCATATTACGATTGCGGTGAAGGGCCTTTTGGGTAAATGCGGTTGCACCCGTATGGTTCAAGGTGGTTACAACGTTGCGTTGGCTGAGGGTGATTCGGTTGAGCGTCACTTTATGGATACCATTGAAGGCGGTAAGTGGCTATCCGATCAAGAACTGGCTTGGACCTTGGTGACCAAATCGGTTGAACGAATTCATGAGCTCGAGAATGAGCTGGGTTGCTTCTTTGATCGTAACCCTGATGGCACAATTCATCAAAAAGCATTTGCTGGTCAAACCTTTGATCGCACAGTCCACAAGGGCGACCTTACTGGCATCGAAATCATTAATCGCCTAGCCGAACAAGTATGGGCTCGTGGAATTCATCGCCTAGAAGAGCATCGTGCGATTGAGTTAATCAAGAGCGCTGATGGCAAGGCAATCGCGGGCGTATTGATGCTCAATATGCGCACTGGTCAGTTTGTGATGGTACGTGCCAAGGCAGTATTACTGGGAACCGGTGGCGGCCCCACCATGTACAAATACCATACCCCATCGGGCGATAAAAGCTGTGATGGTTTAGCCATGGCCTTGCGAGCCGGCCTTGTCCTACGTGACATGGAGATGGTGCAGTTTCATCCAACTGGAATGTTAGCTGGACCCGATACGCGCATGACCGGAACGGTTCTGGAAGAGGGCTTGCGGGGAGCCGGGGGTTACCTACTGAACGGTAATCAAGAGCGCTTTATGGGTAACTACGATCCGCGCAATGAGCGTGCTACGCGTGACATCGTCTCACGATCGATTTACTCCGAGATGCGTGCTGGTCGAGTCAGTCCAAATGGTGGGGTTTATATTCAGATGCATCATCTGGGACCCGAGAATGTACGTAAATTATTTAAAGGAATGGTTGAACGGTGTGCCGACTCGGGCTTTGATTTAGCGGGCGGACTGGTTGAAGTGGTTCCCACCGCTCACTACATGATGGGTGGCGTAGTATTTCATGCCGATACCAGTACCGATTTACCCGGCTTATTTGCTGCTGGTGAGGATACCGGTGGTGTACATGGTGCCAATCGATTGGGCGGCAATGGGGTTGCAAACTCCACGGTGTTTGGTGGGATTGCCGGAGACACGATGGCGCACTATGTATCCAATCAAGAATTCTTAGAGCCCAATCAAGAATCGATTGAGCAAAGTATTGCGATGCATCGCAAACCGCTCACGCAAGCCCAAGGCGATATTGAGTTCATTCGTGACGAGTTAGCCGATTGCATGTGGGATCAAGTAGGCATCTTACGTAATCAAAATGATTTGGTGGCAGCACGTGAGCGCTTGGATCGACTTGATGCGATGTTGCAAACCATGGGGGTGGGTGATACCAACCCAGCATTCAATCTGACCTGGCAGGATTGGATGAATCTACGTAACTTATTGCTGGTTAGTAAAACAGTGGTGGAGGCTGCCTTGGTTCGTGAGAACTCTCGAGGAGCCCACTACCGGGAGGATTATCCTGAGGAGGGTGATCTGGAGACTTCCTACTACACCGCTGTGCATATGGATGGGGATCAATTAAGGATTGATAAAAAACCCGTGATATTCAGTATGGTCAAGCCGGGTGAAACGATTTTGGTGGAGGCATAAAAAAAGCCCAGATAAACTGGGCTTCAACCAGGAGAGACTTGATATCAATTGGCAGTCAAATTACGCGCCTTGATCACCTTTTCCCACTTCAGTGATTCTGAATTAATCTGAGCCTCTAGTTCTTTGGGGGTATTGAGTACCGCAGTCAAACTATTTTGCTCCAGACTCTTTTGCATCGCCTCGCTCTTAACTGCCTTTACTGCAGCGGCATAAATCTTATCGGTGATGACTTTGGGGGTATTTGATGGAGCCATTAATGCAAACCAGCCAACGTTCTCAAAGCCAGGTATTGCTGCTTCGGCAACCGTTGGAATATTAGGAAGCGCTGGTAGGCGTTTAGCACTGGTTACTGCCAGAGCTTTGATCTGACCGTTCTTGATAAATCCAGTCGATGCAGGAACGTTACAAGCACAAAAATCAATTTGGCCAGCAATTAAATCAGTGAGCGCTGCTGCTTCACCCTTATATGGGATGTGAGTCGCATTAATACCTGCTGCAGTAATGAAATTTTCTCCAGCTAAATGCACTTGGCTACCAATTCCAGCAGAACCAAAATTTAAGTTCTTTGTTTTAGCAAGAGCAATTAGGTCATTGAGATTATTGACCGGTAATTTTGGATTGACCGAAATAATCATGGGGCCACTCACTAATGTAGAAATTGGAGCGAAATCCCTTGAGTAATTAATCGCCATTTTCTTGTACATGTGCGGATTAACCGTCAACATGCTTCCAGAGGCCAATAAGAGGGTATAGCCATCTGCAGGGGATTTTGCAACCGCTTCAGCACCAATATTTCCACCGGCACCACCACGATTTTCGACGATCACGTTTTGACCCAAAATCGGGGTCATCTGCTGAGCCAATACACGACCAATAATGTCGGTCGTTCCTCCTGCAGCAAAAGGAATAATTAATTTAATGGGTTTATCAGGCCAGGACTGCGCCTGAATTCCTGGACTTGTAAATGCAATCGCACTTACCGCAATAAGACCGAGTGCAAACTTGAAACGATTTCGCATTGCTTTGAACATGCTGATCTCCTTGGTTATCTATTTATTACCCATTTAAACATGATTTTGATGACCGAATCCTTGCAAGAAATCTAAGTCATCTATATGATATGGATATGTCTACCATTTTCATCTCTGAATTCATTACCAGTCAAGCCCTAGAAACCCTTAAGGCTCGGCATACCGTTATTTACCAACCCGATTCGTATCAAGACCCAAAACAAATGACTGATTCCTTGATTGCTGCCCAAGCTTGGATTGTGCGCAATCTCACGAAAGTGTCTAAGGAGTTGGTTGAGGGTGCAAAGCAGTTGAAGGTGGTCGGTCGTTTGGGTGTAGGCCTAGAGAATATTGATTTAAATGCCTGCGCCGAGCGAGGGATTCGGGTGATTCCTGCCACCGGTGCGAACGCTGAATCTGTTGCTGAATATGTGCTTGGGACGGCAATGGCGCTGATGCGCTCGTATCGCGAGGCTAGCACCGAGACCCTTGCAGGAAAATGGCCCCGACCGACTTACTCTAAATGCCATGAAATTTCTGGCAAAACCATTGGGATTATTGGATTTGGCAGCATCGGTCGTGTTGTTGCAGAGAAAGCATTGGCTCTAGGACTTCGTTGCATTGCCTACGATCCCATCATCAAAGAGTCCTCCATTACGATAAAAGGCGGAGATGTAGCAATGCGGACGCTGACCGAAGTGCTTGCAAGTAGCCACATCGTTAGCCTGCATTTACCACTTCTCCCTGAGACTAAGGGTCTATTGAACCAGGCCTTGCTTGATCAAATGCAAGAGGGTGCTTATTTAATTAATACAGCCCGAGGTGGCATTGTTGATGAGCTTGCACTCGCACACTCTTTGAAATCCGGCAAACTCGGTGGGGCAGCGCTCGATGTTTTTGCGGTTGAGCCCGCAAAGGATCTTAGTCATTTTGTTGGGGTACCAAATTTAATTCTGACGCCACATGTGGCAGGTGTCACTGAAGAAAGTAATGATCGAGTGAGCAATATGATTGCCTGCGAAGTGAATCTATTTTTGGAGAAAAATACGTGAGTCATTCATTTCAGGAATTGGTGCAACTCGCTTATCAAGGCTTGTGTGCCGCCGGAGTTAAACATGATGCTGCAGCCGATACTGCCTTGTTTTTAGCCTTAGCAGAGGTTGATGGGTTGGCCTCTCATGGCCTAGCCCGGGTTGCCCAGTATTCGGGGCATGCAAAACATCAACGCATTAATACCCAAGCTGTCATTAAGACGCATCCTTATAAATCGGCGGCGGCATTAGTTGATGGACAAGATGGCCTTGCATTTCCAGCGCTGAAGTACGCAACGGATCTTTCAGTACATCTTGCGTATCAGCATGGTGTTGGATTGGTAGCAATTAAGAACACCCATCATTTTGGTGTTGCAGGGCACTACACTGAAGCTGCTGCTAGGGCAGGATACATCTCAATTCTGTTAGGTAATACTCCTGCTGCGATGCCAATGGCTGGTGGCAGTAAAGCAGTCTTCGGAACTAATCCGCTTGCTGCCGCATTTCCGGTTCAAGGGAAGGATCCCTTGGTGATTGATATGTCACTCTCGGCTGTAGCGCGCGGCAAATTACTAGTGGCATCGAAAAAAGGGGAATCCATTCCTTTAGGTTGGGCCCTGACCGCCGACGGACAGCCCACGACCGATCCCAACGAGGGTCTTAAGGGTTTAATGGTGCCACTGGGCGGAGACAAGGGTTCGCTATTAGCGCTCATCATTGAACTACTCGCAGTTGGTTTATCAGGAAGTCAGTACTCGTATGAAGCCGATAGCTTCTTCTCAATGAAGGGCAATAAGCCAAGATTAGGCCAACTCATCATTACGATTGATCCTGGTTTGCCTGGAAAAGGCATTTACCGAAACCGAATACTCGATTTAATTAATACATTTGCAAGCGATGCCGGAGTGCGCTTACCTGGTCAGCGTCGCTTTACAGTTCGCCAGAAGGCAATGAAGTTAGGGGTTGTAGTTAACGAAGCGGTATTGCAAGAAATTCAGAATGGTATTCAAAGCGGTTGGAATAATTAATAAGTTAATCTTTAAAGGAGAGTAAACATGATTCATTTTGTCGTACATGAACCCGGAGATGTAGTGGGTGTTGTCGTGGTCGAGGGCGTTAATTCTGGAACCAATCTAACAGGTTGGGTCATGGAAGGCGATACCACTCTCAACATTAAGTCAGAGAGCGATATTCCAATCGGTCACAAAATTGCACTGCAAGACCTCAAAGTTGGCGATACCGTTATTAAATATGGCGTAGATATTGGTAAGGTGGTTGCCCCGATTAAGAAGGGCGAACATTTGCATGTGCAAAACGTTAAGACAAAGCGCTGGTAATCGATTGGCTAGCTAATTAACTTATTTTTAATTGAGAGAAGAACAAATGATTGATTTAAAAAAAGCGACCTTTATGGGATATCGTCGTGAAAACGGACGGATGGGAATCCGTAATCATGTGATCATTATGCCCCTAGATGATCTATCAAATGCTGCTTGCGATGCAGTGGCAAATAACATTAAAGGGACTGTGAAAATTACTCACCCCTATGGGCGTTTGCAATTTGGTGCCGATTTAGAGCTTCATTTCCGTACCTTGATTGGTGCAGGATGCAATCCCAATGTCGCAGCGGTGGTGGTCATCGGTATTGAGCCCCAGTGGACTGCCAAAGTAGTGGAAGGGATTAAAAAATCGGGTAAACCAGTCGAGGGATTCTGGATTGAGGGTAATGGCGATACCACAACGATTGCGAATGCAAGTCGTGCGGCCTACAAGTTTATGAAACACGCATCGAAGTTGCAACGTGTTTCTGCCCCCTTATCGGAGCTTTGGGTTTCCACAAAATGCGGTGAGTCTGATACAACATCGGGTTGCGGCTCAAACCCAACAGTAGGTAATGCCTTTGATAAGCTCTATGAGATTGGATCTACATTAGTCTTTGGCGAAACAACCGAACTTACAGGCGGTGAGCATTTAGTCGAAGCGCGTTGCCGTACTCCTGAGATTAAGGCGAAGTTTAAGATGATGTTTGATCGTTACCAAGGCGTTGTCGAACGCAATAAAACCAGCGATCTTTCTGATTCTCAACCCACCAAGGGTAATATCGCAGGCGGCTTAACGACCATTGAAGAAAAAGCACTTGGCAATATTCAGAAAATTGGTAAAAAGTGCATGGTCGATGGCGTGTTAGATAAAGCTGAAATGCCGACTGGTAAAGGCTTGTGGTTTATGGATTCCTCATCGGCCGCTGCCGAAATGGTGACCCTATGCGCTGCCTCAGGATTTGCTGCCCATTTTTTCCCAACTGGGCAAGGCAATGTGATTGGTAACCCCATTCTTCCTGTCATTAAGCTCTGCGCAAATCCAAAAACAGTACGTACGATGTCTGAACACATTGATGTCGATGTTTCAGGAATCTTGCGCCGTGAAGAAAATATGGATACAGCAGGAGAAAAACTATTGGATGCGCTCTTACGCACAGCGAATGGTGAACTAACAGCTGCTGAAATTCTAGGTCATAACGAATTTGTAATGACTCGTCTTTATGAATCTGCCTAAGTAACTAACTGGTCATCCAGATATTGGATGACCAATTCTTCCATGAAAGCGATTACAGCATATCAAGAAGTAAAACAAAAAATCACACGCGATATTGTGAATGGTCGCTATTTCATTGGCCAAGCCTTGCCAGCAGAAAAAGAATTTGCTAAAGAATTCAAGGTATCGATCGGCACGCTTCGTAAAGCGGTTGACGAGTTAGTCTCCGAAGGTATCGTAATCCGTCGTCAGGGCAAGGGTACCTTTATTGCTGAGCATGATGAGCAACGTCTTTTATATTATTTCTTTCATGTAATCAAGCATGATGCTGACCATAAAAATTACCCTAAGGTCGAATTAGTATCGTTTCAAAGCGCAACCGCAAATGGTGAAGAGGCAAAAAAACTTCAACTAAAAGAGGGTTCACCGGTATGGCGAATTGTGAATCGTTTATCGCTTGATGGGCAGTGTGTGATCGTCGATCGACTCACGCTTAGTAAAGAGCGTTTTCCAACATTGACACGCAGTGCATTTCAGAATCGAGAGGGAAGTATCTATCAGCTGTATCAAGCCCAATACGGACAATCAGTGGCGCGAACCAGTGAGCGATTGCGTGCTGGGGCAGCAAGTAAGCAAGATGCTGAATGGCTCAATCTCAAACCTGGTGAGCCTGTAATTATGATTCGCCGCATTGCTCTTGGAATTGAAGACGAGCCAATCGAATGGCGTATCTCCACCTTAAATACTGAACGCCATGAGTACTTCAGTGAGCTTGGTGCCTAAGCGATTCGCTGGTAGTAAAGATTTTGTGGGTGATTTGATTCCGCAAAAAATAACCACCGCTCTGCCATTAAGCCAAGTAGGTGCACCATAAATGCGATCACAATTAAATTCAAGCTAATCTGGCTTACGGCAACCGCCAACAGAGTGACCGGAATAATATAGGCCCCAAAAAATGCAAGCTTGCGAACGTTAGCAATAAAAAAGTTTGACTGTTGATGAAAAAATTCTCGGGTATTAAAACTACCGCCCATCATCCCCATCGAGATTTGTCGAACGGGCGTTTGTTGGATTCCGGTTGCTGATTGCAGAGTCGATTTAGGTTTGAGGATACGATTACGCTTCCAGATCCAGAGTTTTAGAGTGAGCGAGAACAATAATAAGAATGCAGTAAATCCTGCAACACCAGCAATATTTTGAGTGGTTACGATGGCTTCACCCGAAAGCCATGCCGACCAAATAACAAATAAAACCATCAATAAAAACCAGCCTGAGGCAAATCCAAGGGCAATAAAATTAACCATGGTCATTGGATGCGCCCACTCCTGAATAAACCGAATGCATTGGTAGATCATGGCAGTACAAACCCACAAAAGGATTGCAAAGATACTAAGTAATCCCCATAGCCAATTTGGAATAGCACTGAAGTACCAAGAATAAATATAGGCTAGTACGGTGAGGGCAATAAAACTAGGCATTACCAAAACCTCGCGGGAGAGCCAAGATGTTCTCCACATCAGAATGGCGCGCCAAGCACGCTCAGGATGCCCTAGATGAAAAAACGAGGCAAGTAATCCTCCCGCCAGTAGCAACAAGATAATTGGGAAGGCAAGGTAGTTCATGAACTGATTGGGTAACGGATCGCCTGCTAGATTTAAAACTAGAAGGCTTACCACCATGCCTTGCGCCATGCCAGCCATACTAGTGAAGAAGACGAGTGAGAAAGCGGGATGCATTAGTTTTCTGCCTTTACTGCGGCAATCGTTTCGGTAATAGAGCGTGGCAAGTAGTGATTCGCTGGTTGGGTCTGCCATTCAGGCATGAGGCCATAACCACCGCGTTCGGCAATTGCCTTACTTGCCTCAGATTGTGGATCATGCACATCACCAAAGATTCGTGCACTTGTTGGGCAGGCCAAAACGCAGGCTGGTTTGCGTTCCGCTTCGGGTAAGGTCTCACTGTAAATGCGATCCACGCACAAGGTGCATTTGGTCATCACCTGCCGGTCTTCATCAAGTTCACGCGCTCCGTAAGGGCAGGCCCAGGCACAATACTTACAGCCAATGCACTTGTCATAGTCCACCAGCACAATGCCATCCTCTTTACGTTTGTAGCTCGCTCCGGTTGGGCAAACTGGCACACACGGCGGTTCTTCGCAATGCAAACACGATTTAGGGAAATGCACGGTCTCCATTTTGGGGAAGACGCCGGCTTCGTAGGTTTGAACTCGATTAAAAAAGGTACCACTCGGATGCGCACCATAAGGATCTTGATCGGTCATGGGGCCGGCGGAACCCTGGGTATTCCATTCCTTGCATGAGGTAACACACGCATGGCAACCCACACATACATTTAAATCAATCACGAGTGCTAGTTGTTTACTCATTAGAACTCTTATTTACGTAGGATGAAGAAAAGAGCATTCCGGGAACTTCTTTGGCTTGTGCTGTTGGCCACGTATCCATGTCTTCACTTAATCCGGCGGGTGAAAGCTTGACGCGCACATCGTACCAACCCGCTTGACCAGTAATCGGATCTGAATTACTCACTCGAAATGTGCCATTCATGGTTTTAATGGGCAACTCCTCAGTAATTAGATGATTGAGCAAAAACCCTTTTTTGGATTCATCCGCATTGGGATCAAGATGCCATGCCGATTCGGCTTTACCAATAGCATTCCAAGTCCAAACGGTTCCTAGTTCAACAGCTTGGGTATGGCGCGCCATACAGCGCACTTTGCCCCATTGGGATTCCACCCAGATCCATGCACCATCCTCAATGCCATGATCAATTGCAGTTGCAGCATTAATAAACAAATAATTATGGCTATGAATTTGTCGTAACCAAGCGTTTTGAGAATCCCAGGAGTGATACATCGCCATCGGTCGTTGCGTAATCGCATTGATCGAGAACTCATCTAAATTAGTAACTGCATCTTCCAAGGGTGGATACCAAAATGGCAAGGGATCAAAAAACTCAATGATGCGCTCTTTAAGATGCTCAGGTGGGACGCGACCAGGGCGCTGGCCTTTAGCAGCTAGTCGAAACTGTTGAACAATATCGGAATACACCGCCAAAATAATCGGATCATTCTTTTGGCGCAGGGCATTGGCTTTGGCAAAGTCTAAGTAGCCTTGATTCCAATTGCGCATGTATTGATGCTCCGGGGGCATGCTGTAATGAAAGACGCAATTATTTTCTTGATAGCGCTCCCACTGGTCAGGGTTGGGTTCGCCACGAATACTTTTCTCACCATCCTTGCCACGCCAACCCATTAAAAATCCAATACCCGAATCCGGGGCCGTCTGGAAGTTGGTAATGAAGTCGGGGTAATCCTTGAACTTTCTTTGTCCATCCGCTGTTGTGAACGCCGGGAACTTTAAACGGGATGCAAGTTCAATTAAAACATCTTGAAATGGTTTGCATTGCCCGGTTGGAGGTAAAACCGGAATGCGAACTGAATCACAGGGCCCATCAAATTCTGAGATGGGTCGGTCCAACATACTCATCGCATCGTGGCGCTCAAGATAGGTTGTATCCGGAAGTACGAGATCAGCAAAGGCCACCATCTCCGACTGAAATGCATCGCAGATCACTAAAAATGGAATCTTGAACTGTCCATTTTCATCTTTGGCATTGAGATGCTGTCGAACTTCCATGGTGTTCATGGTGGAGTTCCATGACATGTTAGCCATGAAGATCATCAAAGTATCAATCGAGTAGGGATCGCCTTTGACCGCATTGGTAATCACGTTATGCATTAAGCCATGGGCAGCCAAAGGATGCTCCCAGGTATAGGCCTTGTCAATTCGTAGAGGCTTACCATCTCGATCAAGTGCTAAGTCCTCTGGACGGGTTGGCCAACCAAGCGGTGCTTTCGCTAAGGGCGTATTCACCTGAATGTCATTTTCCGAAGAGGGCGGTTTGATGTTGGGAGGAATCTGACGGGGATACGGAGCTTTATGTCGAAACCCGCCTGGGCGATCGATGGTACCAAGCAGAGTCATTAATACAGCTAAGGCACGTGTAGTTTGAAAGCCATTTGAGTGGGCAGATAGACCACGCATCGCATGAAATGCAACGGGACGTCCAGTTACCGATGTATGTTGCTGCCCAAACGAATCAGTCCAAGCAATCGGTAGCTCAAAGGATTGCTTAAATGCTGTGTGTGCCATTTCTTTGGCTAGTAAACGAATACGTGCCGCAGGGATGGAAGTAATCTTCTGGGCCCACTCGGGTGTGCAGGATTTCACTTGCCGACGTAATAATTCAAATGCAGGTGCTACTCGCTTGCCTTGATGAGGACCAGGACCCATCACATATTCGCCAGAGAGAGCAGGGTCGACATCATTTGCAAAACATGCTTTCGCAGTATTGCTTTTGGTGTCCCAAATGTACTTATTGTGAGGAATATCAGCATTAATTGGATCTGATTCAGGATCAAACAAAAATAAACCTTCTTCAGGACCCGGATCCAGACAAACGAGCTGCGATGAATTGGTGTAGCGCTTTAAGAATGGATGATCGACTTGATTTGCCATAATCAACTCATGCATCAATGCCATAAATAGCGCACCATCAGTACCCGGTTTAATCGGAATCCACTCATCGGCAATCGCAGAATAGCCAGTTCGCACTGGATTAATGGAGATAAATCGACCGCCATTGCGTTTGAACTTTGACAAAGCAATCTTCATCGGATTACTGTGATGATCCTCCGCAGTTCCAATCATCACAAATAACTTCGCTTGTTCTAAATCAGGGCCACCAAATTCCCAAAAGCTACCGCCAATCGTATAAATCATGCCAGCTGCCATGTTCACCGAGCAAAAGCCTCCATGGGCTGCATAGTTTGGGGTACCAAATTGACGAGCAAATAAACCAGTAAGGGCTTGCATTTGATCGCGACCAGTGAACAAAGCAAATTTTTTGGGATCCGTTTCTCGAATGCCTCGTAAGCGATTCTCTAAAATACTAAATGCCTGATCCCAAGAAATTTCCTCAAACTCCGACTGACCGCGCTCTGAACCAGGTTTGCGTAAGAGAGGTTTCGTGATCCGTGCGGGCGACTTCTGCTTCATGATGCCCGAGGCACCCTTAGCGCAAATGACTCCCTGATTGAGGGGATGGTTTGGATTGCCATCGATATAGACCAGCTCACCATCACGTAAATGGGCCCGAATGCCACAGCGGCAAGCGCACATGTAACACGTCGTCGTTTTTATTTCAGTGGCTAGCTTGGTGTCCTGAACTGGATCGTGCAAGGGCTCTGAGGAAAGGAATTTAAACATGCGATGAATGCGTTATTAAATAGTCATTATCTAGGAAGGGTCAGTCAGCTGCATTGCTAGGGCTGTTGAGGCAATTCGAGAAAAGATGGAGTCGGAACGGGAAGTCAGAATGATCGGAACACTTGCACCTAAAACGACACCGGCACATTCTGCGCCACCAAGATATACCAATGCTTTATAAAGAATATTTCCAACCTGTAAATCCGGTACTAGGATTAAGTCCGGATCACCAGAAACTGAAGACCGAATTCCCTTAATTTGAGCCGAAACACTTGAAATTGCATTATCAAACCCGAATGGTCCCTCAATGATTGCACCCGGATAAATTGGATTGGTTTGATGAAACTCGACGAGTTGGTTTGCATCGGTTGTGGCTGGCATTGCAGGGTTAATGACTTCGGTCGCTGCAACGATTGCGACCTTGGGAGCCATGATCTTCAGTTTGGCCAGCGCCTCTAGGCTATTTCTCAAGATATGTTTCTTTTGCTCAACATCAGGCGCTATATTCACTACACAATCACTAATTCCTAATAACTTAGGATAGCTGGCAATATCAAAAACGAAGAGGTGACTAATTCGATTTTGGGTTCGTAAACCATCGCGACTGACCACGGCAGACATGAGCTCTTCAGTATGGAGTGAGCCTTTCATCAGAGCCGCACATTTACCTTCCTTGACCATTTCTACAGCTTTTTTGGAGGCAGCGATTGGATCATCCTCTGTATCAACTATTTCAATACCATTCATATTCATTGACAGCTGATTGGCTAATTGCTCAATCTTGAGACGCGGTCCAATCAAAACAGGTATGCATAATTTATGGGTGAGGATATGTGCAACGGTCTCGAGTGAGGGTTGACTTAGTGGAAAAACAACGCCTAACTTTTGTTGGGTTTTTGTCCCATCAATCCACTTTTGCAGCCGATCGTGTTGAGTTTGGCTCATTCGGCTTAATGCAATGTGGAACTAATTTGCTCTGCAGCGAGCAGTAATTTTGGAATATATTCCATCGCTTGATTGAGCGGGAGTCGAGCAGTGGCCGCATGAATTGCAATTGCTGCAACGACTTCTCCATCACGATCTTTGACGGGAACCGCTACGCACGAGACCCCAAGGACATATTCTTCGTTATCGACGGCATAACCGTTCATTGCAATGCGATCAAGTTCAGATAGAAGAACATTCCGATCGGTAATGGTGCGGTGAGTAAATTGCTCAAGTGGTAGCGTCTCAATTAAGCGTTTTTTCTCAACCTCTGGTTTGTACGCCAGAAGTAATTTTCCACTCGCACTGCAGTGGGGTGGCAAAACAGATCCAGGTGGTAAATGCAGTCGTAAAGGCCAGTTGGCCTCAACCCGATCCAAGTAAAAAAGTTCACCGCGTCGCAAAATCGCCAAATTACAGGTTTCTTTTAGATCACTCACTAATTTGCGCAAAATCCCATGACGAACCGCCGAAACACTGTCATGACAAAGTGCTTCAATGGCAAGTCGTGAGAGTCGTTCGCCAGGCGCATAAGTTTTACCACCCGGTTCGCGAACTACAAGTCCTGCTTCTTCAAAGATGGCGAGGGTGCGATGTAAAGACGCCTTTGGCATCTTAGTAATTTGCATCAGTTGAGCGAGGCTCGCAGGCTGGCGCAATCCCACCAAAGACTCCAAAATCGTAATTCCGCGTAACATGGAAGAGTTCTCTGAACCCTGATCTTTTTTGGAGGTTTCCCCAAAATCCAAGGTATCTAATTCATTCATGTCCCAATTTATCCCATATTTTTCATTAATTTGTTCATTTTAACTGAACAAATGAAAAATAATAGCTATTTTAACTAGTATTAATACCAATATGAAACAACTTGTTCAGCTAAACTGAATACAATATGATCTAGTGAGTATATTAACGACCCCCCATTTAAAGGAGTAACGCATGAACCAAATGTCCAACCCCAATCGAATTGTTGTTGATGGAGTACAAAAAATGACCCCATCCGAAGCGTTTATCGAAACGTTGGTTGCTCAGGGAGTGACTGATGTATTTGGTATTGTTGGATCAGCATTTATGGATGCATTGGATATTTTCCCAGCAGCGGGAATTCGTTTTATTCCAGTTGCCCATGAACAGGGCGCTGTTCATATGGCCGATGGCTACGCACGTGTGTCTGGTCGCCATGGTGTTTGCATTGGACAAAATGGACCTGGCGTTACTAACTTTGTAACGGGACTTGCTGCAGCTTATTGGGCGCATTCGCCAGTGGTGATGATTACGCCCGAAACCGGCTCGATGACTATGGGATTGGGGGGCTTCCAAGAAACCGAGCAATTGCCCATTTTTTCTAAGATTACAAAGTATCAAGCGCATGTGATGAACCCACGTCGTATGGCCGAGTTAACTTCGCGAGCATTTGATCGAGCCTTGCTTGAAATGGGCCCAACACAAGTAAACATACCGCGCGACTTTTTCTATGGCGATATTGAATGTGAAATTCCTAAGCCGATTCGTGTCAAGTTGGGTGCCGGCAGTGAAAAAGCCTTAGAAGATGCTGCTGATTTATTAGCAAGCGCCAAGTTTCCTGTCATTTTGGCAGGCGGCGGAGTCATCATGTCGGGCGGCACTAAAGAGGCGATCGCACTTGCTGAATTCTTAAATGCTCCTGTTGCAAATAGCTATCTCCACAATGATTCATTCCCCGCTTCTCATCCTCTCTGGGTAGGACCTTTGGGCTATCAAGGTTCGAAAGCAGCGATGAAACTTATTTCTAAGGCTGATGTTGTTCTTGCTCTTGGTACCCGACTAGGGCCATTTGGAACGCTACCTCAGCACGGACTCGATTACTGGCCAAAGAACGCCAAAATTATTCAAATTGATGCGGATGGCAAGATGCTTGGTTTAGTAAAACCAATCTCAGTTGGTATCAATGGTGATGCCAAAGAAGCCGCCGCTGCACTCTTAGCAAAACTAAAAACGCGGAATGTTGCTGCCGTTCAGAATAAGGCCGAACGCGATGCGACGATTAAATCGGAGAAAAAAACCTGGGAAGACGAGCTAAATACTTGGACCCATGAAAAAGATCCCTATTCGATGGATATGATCAAGGATAGCAAAGCGATGCACCCTCGCGAAATGTTGCGCGCTATTGAAAAGGCATTACCAAAGAATTCTATGGTTTCCACGGACATCGGTAATATTTGCTCAGTATCAAATTCATACCTGCGTTTTGACGAGCCCCGTTCGATGTTTGCGGCGATGAGTTTTGGTAACTGTGGTTATGCTTTCCCAGTTGCGATTGGCGCCAAAATTGCCGCTCCAAATCGTCCTGCATTTGCTTATGTGGGCGATGGCGCTTGGGGGATCAGCTTAAATGAACTATTAACCTGTGCGCGTGAGAAAATTGGTGTCACAGTTATATTGTTCAATAATGGTCAGTGGGGTGCAGAGAAGAAAAATCACGTTGATTTCTATTCCCGCCGCTACCAGGGTGTTGAGCTTGTTAACCCCAGCTGGGCGGCAGTCGCAAAATCGTTTGGTTGCGAAGGTATAACTGTTGATAAGGTTACCGATGTTGGTGCAGCCATTCAAACAGCCGTTAAAAATCAAGCGGAAGGTAAAACCACCGTTCTTGAAATGATGGTCACTAAAGAGCTGGGTGATCCATTCCGTCGCGATGCATTAAGTAAACCTGTAAGACATTTAGATAAGTACAAGTCGTTTGTATAAAACCGGTTGATACATCCTATAGGGAGACAAAGATGCAAACTATTCAAAATAAAAAAGGATTGAAGTTCTTCATTGCAGCAGTAACACTTTGGGCGGGTGCGGCACTTGCCCAATCTGGTAATTATCCGAACAAGCCGATTAAGTTCATTGTTCCTTACCCACCAGGTGGCGGCACCGATGTGATTGCGCGTATTGTGCAAGAACCTCTAAGTCAAAATTTGGGTCAACAAGTGATCATTGAAAATCGTGGTGGAGCGGGCGGATCGATTGGTAGCGAATTAGCTGCCAAGTCCCCGCCGGATGGTTATACCGTGCTATTTACACTTTCATCGCACACCATTAATCCTGCCATTTATCCAAAACTTGGATTTAATACAGAGCGCGATTTTTTACCCGTTGTTACTATAGCCTCGCTTCCTCAGATACTGGTTGCGAACCCAAATTTCCCTGCCAACTCAGTCAAAGATGTAATTGATATGGCACGATCCAAGCCAAACTCGATTTCGTATGCCTCTGTGGGTAATGGTTCACCTGGGCATTTAGCTGGAGCGATGATGGCTGGATCTGCGAACGTCAAGATGACTCACATTCCTTATCGTGGTGGCGGTCCGGCTGTAACGGATGTAATGGGAGGTCAAGTGCCGCTATTGTGGGTTTCCATTCCTGCAGCAGCCAACTTTGTAAAGACTGGCAAACTAAAAGCATTGGCGGTTTCCACGACCAAACGCTCTGCGGTTTTCCCCGATGTGCCCACCATGGCTGAGTCGGGTTTTAAAGACTTTGAAGTGGATTCATGGTATGCCATGTTTGTGCCCGCTAATACCCCTAAAGCAGCAATTGATCGATTAAATGCGGCTGCGAACAAAGTCCTTGCGATGCCTGATGTCAAAGAAAAACTGTTAAACCAAGGCGCTGAAGCAGTGGGAGGCTCTCCTGATGCGCTGGGTAAAGTCGTGAAAACAGAGCTCGCAAAATGGGATAAGGTTGTGAAGGAAAACGGTATCAAAGCTGAGTAATGAACACCAATACAGTATCTCCCGTCGTTGATTTGGTTCAACGAGCCCGAGTAGCCCAACAAATTCTCAATGGGTACTCTCAAGAACAAGTTGATTTGCTTGTCCAATCGGTCGCTTGGGCAATTCTTGAGCCAAATCGCAACCGTGAGTTAGCAGAACTTGCAGTACGGGATACTGGGTTGGGTAATGCGGAAGATAAATTCAAAAAGAATCATCGCAAAACTCTGGGGCTAGTTCGCGATTTGAAAAGGGCAAAGACGGTTGGATTAATCTCACATAATCCAACTACGGGCATATCAGAATATGCACGTCCGGTTGGAGTAGTGGCTGCTATTACTCCTTCAACTAATCCAGGCGCAACCCCAATCAACAAAATACTAAATGCCTTAAAGTGCCGTAATGCCGTCATTGTGGCTCCATCGCCCAAAGGACAAAGCACTTGCGCGCGTTTAATTGAATTTGTTCATCATCAGCTTGACCGAGTAGGAGCCCCCCGTCATTTGGTTCAATGCTTACCTGCGCCAGTAACAAAAGAGGCCACTCAAGAGCTCATGCGCATGGCTGATCTTGTTGTGGCAACAGGATCTCAGGCGAATATTCGAGCTGCATATTCTTCTGGTACGCCAGCATTTGGAGTGGGTGCCGGCAATGTAGCTGTCATCATTGATGAGTTTGCTGACCTGCAATCGGCTGCACAAAAAGTTACCGTTTCAAAAACTTTTGATAATGCAACAAGTTGTTCAAGTGAAAACGGTGTAGTACTAATTGCTTCGATATATCAAGATGCGATTGCTGCCCTAGAGAATTCGGGAGGGGTTTTGCTTGATGCCGAGGATAAAAAACGCCTTGAAGGATTTATGTTTGCTAATGGCAAGCTTACATCAGCTTTTACCGCTCAGTCGGCCCCATATATTGCAGAGAAAGCGCAACTCAAACACCCAAATGCAAAATATGCACGCTTCTTTATGGTTGCTGAAACCGGTTTTGGTCCATCGGCACCATTCTCTGGCGAGAAATTAAGTCCTGTGTTAACCGTTTGGAAAGCAACTGACTTCAATGATGCGAAACAAATTGTGCAAGGCATTTATTCGTTTCAAGGGGCAGGGCACTCAGTCGGTTTACATACGGCAAGCTCTGGCAATATGATGGATGAGCGTGCCAGCCAATTGGCCCAAGAATTGCCGGTATCGCGAGTAATCGTTAATCAAGCCCATGCGATCGCAACTGGAGGCAGCTTTGATAACGGCCTGCCGTTCTCTTTATCAATGGGGTGTGGTACCTGGGGTAGAAATAATTTTTCAGAGAACATGAGTTACAAGCATTACTTAAATATTTCTCGGGTGGTGCGCGTTATTCCTGAAGAAGTTCCAACGGTAGACGATTTGCTTCAAGAATACTTTCAGCGCTTTCCTCACTAGGTAGAGCCTGTCAATTGCATCAAAACGCTGGTCATCTCCAATCGGTATTGCAGTACTGGGCGCAAGAGCAAGCCAATCAGGTTTTGTTGTATGCACCTGAGCCAAATTTAACGATTACCTACCAAGCGCTTTTAATTGAAGCAGAGCATCTTCATACATGGTTAGATGCTCAAGGAATTAGCCCCTATGGTCATATTGGGCTCTTTATGCACAATGGTCGACAAACAACTACGCTTTTTCTGGCCACCATGGTTGGCGGTCGAGTGATTACCCCATTTAATTTATTAGCCCCTCCAGAGCAACTCGCATATGCATTAGATCACAGCGATATTGAGATTTTGTTCTATGCACCAAAAAATCGTGATGCTTTACAGGCAGCGCTGCCGAATGTAAAACGTCGTTTTTTGATGATTGAACTTGATCCTGATGCGGCAGTTGGTCCTTATATGGACTCCCAGGCTAAAACTTTACCGCCAGTAAAACCAGAGCAGGGTGCCTTACTAATGTACACCTCAGGAACCACTGGTACCCCAAAGGGGGTTCTCTTAAATCATGCGAATCTGATGCATGCTGGCAAGTCGGTTGGTGCATGGCATTCACTCAGTCAGCGCGATATTGTTCTTAGCTCACTTCCTATTTATCACATTAATGGTCAATGCATTTCCACCATCACGCCGTTTTATACCGGAGGTGGAATTGTTGCGCCTCATCATTTTTCGGTAAGTGCTTGGTGGAATCTAGCTGTGCGTTACCAAGCAACATGGATCAATATGGTTCCAACCATCATCGCTTATCTTATCAACGCGGCCAAGTCATCGGGGATTAGGCCATCAACCGAAGATCTTAAATCCATACGTTTTGGACGCTCTGCCTCAGCGCCATTACCTCCTGAGCAACACAAAGAGTTTGAGGCGTTGTTTGGAATAACCGTCATTGAGGCGATGGGAATGACAGAATCATCATCAATGGTCTTTTGTAATCCCCATGACGAGCGAAAACGTTATGGTAGTCCGGGTCTTCCTTGCGGGGTCGAGGCAAAAGTAATTGATAGTTCTGGAAATGAAATCAGTAATCAATTGATTGGAGAAATTTGCCTTCGTGGTGCAAACGTGATGCACACCTATTACAAGAATGATGTTGAAACTCAAAAAGCATTTGATGCAGATGGCTGGCTTAAGACCGGAGATCTCGGGATGCGCGATGATGATGGATTTTATTTCATTACGGGACGATTAAAGGAACTCATTATTAAAGGCGGTGAGAATATTGCCCCGCGCGAAATTGACGAGGGACTCTTAAAGCATCCCGCCGTTCTTGACGCTGCAGCGGTTGGCATTCCGGATGATAACTATGGCCAAGAAATTATGGCCTGCATCATTCTCAAAGAAGGGGCATCGTGCTCCGAAGATGAGCTTCGGGGATTTTGTCATCAAAACTTGGGAAAGTTTAGAACTCCCAAAATCATGAAATTTGTGGAAGAGCTGCCGCGCGGTGCTTCTGGCAAGGTCCAACGTCTAAAACTATTAGAGCTTTTGACGGTTTAGACTCGGTTATTCTGATCTTGCAAGATTAGATCGGCCGCTCTCTCACCCATCATGACGGCAGGCCAATTCGTATTTCCGGAGGGAAGGGTGGGCATTGCCGAACAATCAACCACACGCAATCCTCCCACTCCCCGAACCCGTAATTCACAATCTAGTACCGCATCTTTTTGTTGAGATGGTCCCATCTGGCATGTTCCAGTTGGATGAAATATGGTTGCCCCATTATTTCGACAAAATTCAAGCAGATCCTCATCGGATTCTGCCCGTTCTGGCTTGATCTCTCGACGGATTAGGCCTTGCAAGGGGTTTGTTTGAGCTATTTTTCTTGCAAATTTGACTGCCGCTATGCTGGTAGCGCGATCGTGTTCCGTGGTTAAATAATTTGCAACCATTTTGGGTGGTATCAATGGATCTGGGGAAACAATCTCGACATAGCCTCTCGACTCTGGTCGTAACTGGCACACGGACATTGTGAATCCTGGAAAGGGGTGCACCTTGCCCCCCGCCATATCTGCAGATAGGGTTGCCAAATGAAATTGAATATCTGGCGTTTTTGATTGTGGCATCACTTTTGTGAATAAACCACCCTGATTAATTCCGATTGAAAGTGGTCCAGACCGAAACAGTAGCCAATCTAAACCAATCTTGATTCGACCCATGAGGGATGACAACTCCACATTGGTTGAGATATTTTGATTCAATTCATAAATCAATCGGTATTGCAAATGATCTTGTAGATTTTTACCAACCCCTGGTGAGTCATGAACGATTGGTATCCCAAATTTCTGCAACAAATTGGCTGGGCCAATACCAGAAAGCTGAAGTAATTGCGGGCTTTGTAGTGCGCCAGCACTGAGAATAATTTCTTTCTGGGAAGCAATTTGATGCTTCCTACCCCCTTGAATATACTCGATACCGACTGCTTGCTGATCCTTAAAAAGAATCTTGCTCACTTGAGCGTTCGTAATAATGCGTAGATTTTGACGAGACTTAATGGGCTTTAAGTACGCTTTGGCAGCGCTACACCTTAAGCCATTGTGCGTGCTTAATTGGTAGTACCCAACCCCCTCTTGTTGCAAGTTATTGAAATCGTCGGTGGTGGGAACCCCTAACTGATTAGCGCTTTTGATAAACGCTTCCACTAGTGGGTGGGTCTTTTTGATGGATGATGCGCGCAAAGGACCGATTTGAGAGTGAAGCGGCTCTCCGAGACGGTCATTTCCTTCAGCTTTTTTAAAGTAGGGCAGTACCTCATCCCATGACCATCCATCATTCCCTAAATCATGCCAATGGTCATAATCTTCTTTCTGACCACGGATAAAAATTAAGCCATTGATTGAACTAGACCCTCCCAAACACTTGCCACGAGGCCAATAAATCGGTCGATTATTCATTTCGGGGTCTGGTTCGGTATGAAACTTCCAATTTACGGATGGGTCCCACATGGTTTTTCCATAACCGATCGGTAAGTGGATCCATGGCGAGTAATCGGGAGGACCAGCCTCAATGAGGCAAACGGAATGCTTGGGATTTGCTGAAAGCCGATTTGCTAAAACACAGCCGGCAGACCCAGCACCAATGATGATGTAGTCAAAGGAGCGAATGGACGACAAGGGGAGGGCTCAGTGCGTTAGACGAAGACCTAATAATTGACGTGCTTGGGCTCCGGTAGCAACGGGTCTGCCTCGGTCGCGTGCCATCTTGGCAAGACGCCCAACGAGCTCCGCATTATCTTTGGCCAGTCGGGTCTCATCAAACCGAATGTTATCCTCCAAGCCAGTCCGCACATGGCCTCCAAGTTCAAGCGCCCATTCATTAACAACCAACTGATTTTTACCAATGCCGGCCGCCGTCCAGGTTGCATTTGGCATCACATCTTTTAATTCCTTAATTAAAAATTCAAGAATCGTGCGACGCACCGGCATCGCGTTCGGTACACCCATGACAAACTGCACATGTGGAGGAGGCAACAGCAGGCCTTTCTTCACTAAATTAGCGGCGTTATAGAGCATTGCCAAATCAAAGATTTCAACCTCTGGCTTAATTTCATACTTGAGCATTTCGCTGGCTAAGCCTTCAACAAAATCGGTTGGATTTTCATAAATACCCACTGGAAAGTTAGTGGAGCCCGTTGCCAGTGAGGCCATATCTGGTCGATGAAAAAGCATTGACCCTCTAGCAGATTGATCGCGTCCGCGGCCACCCGTTGAGAACTGAATAATCATGTCGGGGCAGTGTTTCTGGACGCCTTCTTGGACTTGTGCAAACAAATCAGGATCCGAACTCGGCGTTTCATCGGGATTGCGAACATGAATGTGAACGAGAGAGGCACCAGCTTCATATGCTTTATGGGTTTCTTCAATTTGTTCGGTTGGAGTTACTGGTAAACCTGGGCAATCCTTCTTGCGAGGCACTGCGCCAGTAATAGCAACAGTAATAATGACCGGTTGTTGATTCATACAAACTCCTATTTCAATTCAATATCTTCAACAATGCTTTTTTCAATCTCAAGCGCTGCGCCACGAAGTAAAAGGACCGATTTTTCAGCAAGCGCAAGATTAAAACGCGGCGTTGGACCATGTGCTGCGAGCGCAGCAAACACCTTTTGCTTTTGATCACGGACCGGAACAGCGACACAGACTGATCCCTCAAGGTACTCACAATCATCTAATGCATAACCTTGTGAAATGATTCTATCGATTGCCGGTAACAATGTTTTGTAATTAGTCATTGTTTTTGCTGTATAGCGGTCAAAAGGCTCGTGCCCTAGAATGCCACGAATTTGTTTTTCAGTGAGAAACGATAAAAACAATTTGCCGCTTGCTGTGCAATGCAGAGGTACTCGCATACCAGAATCGATATGCAAGCGAATCGGTGCTGTGGTTTCAATCCGATCTAGATACAACACCTCGTTGCCATCACGAATATTAAAGTTACAAGTTTCACCTAGGGTAGTAACTAAGCGTTTGATAATGGCAATTCGTTCTGACCGCACTGAATCGCTAGCTAAAAGTCCTATGCCCATTTGGCGAAATTTGGCACTTGCTTGAAAACGACGTCCGTGTAAATCGCGCTCAACGAGGCCCTGTGCCAGCAATATATTTAATAGACGAAAAACCGTGGGTTTTGCAAATCCCAAGCGGGAGGAAATTGCCTCCAGAGTTAAAGGAAACTCAGAATTAGCTACTGTTTCTAGGATAAGCAAAACCTTCTCGGCCATGCTCGATTTGCTAGTTTCGAGTCGTGTAACCGTCGCCAAGCGTTTTGGGACATCGCTTTTTGTATTTAATGCGGTTGAACTGCTCATTTCGATATTAAGTTCCAAAATGACTGGAAAAGAATTAGGTATAAACCCTTAAATTATTTCATCAGACGATACTTTATATTCCATCTAAGAGAATACATTAATTCGATCCCCGTGGCGACTTCATCAAAAAAACAGTCGGACAAGACCAAATCAGCCCGTAAGAAGGTTCTGGCGACAAAGCCGAAGCGCATAGTCGCCCAACCTGCGATGTCGCTCACCATGCAGCAAGTTAAAGAAGCAATTGCCTTACTGAGGGATGCTGGGACGTTCACGACGTTTTCGTATCGCACTCCAGAGTTTGAAATTGAAATTGAATTACAAAAAAAGATTGAGTCTCAACCGGTTGCAGAAGCGGTCTTGCAACCGGCCTTAACCCCTAGTGCTGCAGTACCTAAGGTGGCTGAAATCCGCCAAGCTCAATCAGAAATACATCGAACTGGGCTTGTCGAGATCAAAAGCCCGATGGTGGGAACTTTTTATCGACGACCCAACCCAACCGCAAAGCCTTATGTTGAGGTGGGTAGCAGGGTTGAACCAGATACGCCAGTATGCATTGTTGAGGTGATGAAGTTATTAACTACCATTCCAGCTGGAGTGCGTGGACACATTGCAGAAATTTGCGTTCCTGATGCCGCCAGTATTGAAACTGGTCAGGTGCTAATGCGGATTGACCCATCATGACCATGCAAAAAGCCACGAAGCCACGGGTCAAAAAACAGCCATTTCAGATGATTGACGTCACATTACGTGATGCCCATCAGTGTTTATGGTCAACCCGGATGACGACTGCACAGATGTATCCAATTCTTCGACAAATCGATACCTCTGGTTATCAATACATCAATATATTAGGCGGCGCGGTATTTGATGTGATGGTCCGGTTTTTACGTGAAGATCCATGGAAACGAATGACTTTTCTTAGTCAACAGTTAAGCACGCCCACTGATGCCTTGACTCGAGGACAGAGTATTTATACCTTTGAATTGTTTGCGGATGACGTGGTTGACCTAAACATCCAGTTACTGGCTCAATCGGGGATTACGGTATTAACGGTCTACGATGCCTTGAACGACAATCGCAACATTATTTCATCCGTTCATTCTGGTAAAAAAAATGGCTTACTCATTAATGCAATGCTGACCTATGCCTTAAGCCCGGTTCATGATGATGCATATTTTGTCGAGCGCGCAAAAGAGTTAGTTGATTTAGAGGTTGACTTCATTTCAGTGAAAGACCCAACTGGGTTATTAACCCCAGAGCGAGCCAAAACGCTGTTTCCAGCTCTCGTCCACGCAGCACAGGGAATACCCCTGAAGTTACACTCGCATTGTCAGTCAGGGTTAGCCCCTTTAGTGTACGAGGAGGCCATAAAAGCAGGATTTGATTACGGGTATGTAGCCACCGATTGCTTGGCAAATGGTGCTTCCTTGCCCTCTGTGGTTGAGATACTGGAGTTGGCACAACGCCATGGTCGAGACCCTGCAATGAATATTCATGCGCTGCAAGCGGTTGATGAATATTTTGACTGGGTCTGTACTCGTGATGGTCTGCCCCGCGGCGTGAAACAGACTGTAGATCCCGCATTGTATGAACATCAAATTCCGGGCGGAATGATTTCAAATCTCCGCGCACAGCTGATTACTCTGGGCATCCCGCATCGAGAAAAAGAGATATTGGAAGAGACAGCGCAGGTGCGCAAGGACCTTGGCTATCCAATTTTAGTGAGTCCATTTGCACAATATATTGTGACTCAAGCGGTTTTAAACGTGATGCAAGGTGAACGCTACAAAACGATTCCAGACGAAGTAAAACTTTATCTAAAAGGACACTATGGAAGGCTGGCTGGAACACCAAGTCCTGAAGTGATGGCGCGAGCCAATGTGGACTATGACCCTAGCGAGCGTCCGGGTAATCGCATAGCACCAGCTATTCCTGCATTAAAGAAACGCTGGGGAAAGGGGTGTTCGCCAGAGCAGCTCTGTTTGCATGCTTTTTATCCACCAAATCTTGCGCTGGGTTTAAAGGATGGGGCGACAGAGGCATTACGGCAGGGGGCCGAACTTCTTCCATTTAGGGAATTATTTACCTATCTGAGACGGCAAACCAACTTTTCCCGAGTTCGAACTCGGTTTGGAAATGTCGAATTGACCATTTCACAATAATTAGTAAATAGCAATAGGGGACACCATGGAGATACAAGCAGTGCAAATATGCTAGATTGAGCGAATAAATTTCACGGTATGTTTTGATGTAGAAGTACTTGAATCAATGACAAGGAGACAAAAATGAGTCAATTAAATGTGAAGCGAAGAATTTTTAATACACTTGCTGTTGCAATGATGGCAGGGGCAGCCTTACCTACGTGGGCCCAAGGTGCACAGTTCAATGACTATGGATGGCCAACTTCGGCTAATGAAAAAATATCGGCCAAATCAGTTGCCTGGTTGAAAGAAAAGGGCTGGTGGCCAATTCAAGTTGCTTTCCAGCCGCCTTGGTCTGGTCAAAATACCATTAATTTGGTCATGGATAAAAGAGGTTTATTGGCTAAACGGGGCGTGGATGCCAAGTTTCAGGCATTCCCATCTGGTCCAGCAATTAATGAAGTGATCATTTCAGGCCGTTTTCAGTTCGGGAATGGCGGTAACTTTCCATTCACAACACTATTTGACAAAAATGTCCCCGTTAAATCGATTGCCATTATTAATGTCAACTTAATGCATGCAATCCTAGTGCCATTGGATTCGCCCATTAAGTCGATTGATGACTTTAAAAACCGTAAAGAGCCAGCCACCATTGGTATTGTTACCGGATCCTCGGCGGAGTTCTACATTCAAGCGGCTGCCAAAGTGCATGGCATTGTGGTTGGTAAAGACATCATTCTAAAGAACATGCCTCCTGGCGAACAAATGGCTATGCCTAAGGGCATTGATGCTGTAGTTCCATGGGATCCAACCCCATCCATCATGGTGAATGAACGCAAGAACGCACGCATCATTAACGATAGCTTCCCCTATAACATTTATGGCTCATCGTTCTATGTCCGCCAAGAAGTAATTGACAACGCTCCAGACGTTGTTCAAGCCTTTACGGATGCAATCGTGGAGGCAACATTATGGATTCGTAAGAATCCAGACGAGGCTGTCAAAGCAATGCAAGAGGATCCAAATCTAAAGAACTTCTCTCCTCTAATTTTGCGTCAGCAAATTGACTCATATAACAACCTCTATAAGCCAACTTACCTCCATCCACTTCCACAGTTCTGGGGTAGGGCGAATGAGACCACCTATGAATGGTTATTTGAGAACAAGAGAATTCAAACAAAAGCAACGGCTGCTACCTACGCTGCCGCAGTCGATTCGCGCTTTATGGATCGCACCTTCGCAAAAGTAGGCTGGGCCATACCGAAGTTACCTCCATTTTTGCCCGCTACGTTTAATGCGCCATTGGATAAGATACCTTACCCAACCTATTCAACTCCGTTGAATACAACCAAGCCTCAGGCCTTTCCTGAAAGAGGTGATTTAACGAAAGATTGGTCCTTTGATGGTAAGGTATTCAAGAAACAATGACGAGTCTCTCATGGGTATTAAATCTTCGCCGATTAATTCTGCTAGCGGTACTGCTGTGTTGTTGGGAGTTCGCTAGCCGTTTTATTCTCGACAAAACCCAAGCAACGCTACTACCCCCGCCTACGGGGGTTTTAGCTGGAGCTGTTGAACTCGCCATGTCAGGCGAGCTCTGGAAACACATCCGCGATAGTTTGAGACGCGAATTTATTGCGTTTTGCTATGCGAGTGTGGCAATCCCACTTGGGGTGATGATGGGTTGTTTTAAATGGATCAATGAGCAAGTGGATCCAATTATTGAGATCCTCCGGCCCATACCTCCAATTGCTTGGATTCCTCTTAGTATTTTGTGGTTCGGGGTTGGCAATACACAAAATCAGTTCATCATTTTTCTTGGAATCTTTTTCCCAATTCTGCTCAATACAATTGATGCTGTAAAAAATGTTGAGCCTAATTTAATTCGAGCCGCTCGCTGCTTAGGGGCGAATCATTGGAATGTGATCACTCGTGTTATCTTGCGTGCCGCATTACCTCAAATTGTGACCGGTATTCGAATCGGTTTGGGCGTTGGTTGGATGGCACTGGTTGCCGCTGAACTGGTGGGTGCTAATTCAGGATTGGGCTTTCTAATTAATGATGCCCGAACAGTTCTACGAACGGATTTTATTTTGGACGGCATGATTGCTATTGGGCTGATCGGTTTAATTATTGATCGAATCATTCGCATTGCTGCTCGAAAACTGATGCCGTGGTCACGTGCTCTAAATAATTAATTTGCTCGAGAGAAAGCGATTTTTTAAATGTCAGCATTAAGCGTAAAAAATATTAGCAAGATATTTCCGGCACTCAATAATAAGAATCAATCTGTCCAGGCGTTGCAGGATGTTTCCCTAGAGGTTAATGAGAATGAATTTGTTTCAATCTTGGGTCATAGTGGCTGCGGCAAGACGACATTATTAAATCTAATTGCTGGATTCGAAGCGCCTACCTCTGGATCAATTTTCTGCGCCGGGAAAGCGGTTAAAGATCCAGGCGCTGACCGTTCAATGGTTTTTCAAGACTATGCACTGTTTCCTTGGTTAACAGTCCGGGACAACATTGCGTTTGGACTGCATTTAAAACGAATTAATTCAGCTTCGATTGAGCAGAGCGTGATGCACTTTGCTAACTTAGTTGGTCTTAGCGCATTCGTTGATAGCTACCCTCATCAACTTTCTGGAGGGATGCGGCAGCGCGTCTCGATTGCACGTGCGCTGGCTGTTAACCCTACGGTTTTGCTGATGGATGAACCTTTTGCAGCGCTTGATGCACAAAATCGCTCTATGATGCAACAGGAAATGATTCGCATTCTGGCTGAAGAAAGTAAAACGGTTGTTCTGGTAACGCATAGCATTGAAGAGTCAATTAATTTATCGGATGTCATTGTTGTAATGACCCGTCGTCCTGGTCGTGTGAAGGCGGTAATTCGTGTCCCTGAGCCTCGAAAGATGATTGAAGATACACCAAGTTATCTTGAGATTCGTAAAAAAATACGCGACCTGATTAACGATGAGCACGATATAAGCGACACTGTTTGATTGCAGTGGACTGGTTCTTAGTTGTTCTGTTAGCGGCCTGCGCATTCTTGGCAGGCTTATTTCGTCGTCTTTCTGGATTTGGTGGTGCCATGGTGATGGCGCCATTACTAATTGGCTTTTTCCCTTTGGTTTATGTAATACCAATCGTAATGACCATTGAATTGCTCGCCGGGATTTGGCTAGCAAAAAATTGGAAAGTTGAAAAAGAGGATCGACCACGGATTTATCGCCTCTTAATTGCATCTACTATTACGCTGCCTTTTGGAATCTACATAGGTGAACAAATTGATCCGCAGCACCTAAAAATTATTGCAAGTATTGCGGTGTTTTGGTTTTCACTATTTTTGCTTTTACAGCCTCATGTTCGACTTACACTGGGGTCTACTAAAGATCATTTGGCCGGCGCTGGCGCTGGGTTTTTATTGGGCTCCTGCGGTTTTGGTGGCCCGATTATTGCACTATATTTGGGGGCAAGCACGCTGGATTATCGACATGTGCGTGCTATTTTGTCTCTTGTGGTTTCGGGCTTAGCGCTACTGGGAATCATATTTGCTGTTTTATTTAATGAAAGCCTTTCTTGGTTACCTTGGCTAACAGTCGGCCTTCCAGCGTTTATGTTAGGTTTTGTGGTTGCGAGCTATATTGATCGAATGGGATTGATGACGGAATCGAGATTACGTCGCTTCTCACTCTATTTTCTGCTAATCAATGCCTTGGTTAATGGGTTTATTAGCCTGCTTTTACTCAATGACCGAATAACTTTGCCCACATTGCTTAATGAATAAATGCTATTCAAAAATACCGATGATTATCAGTAAGGAGAGCAGGGTTATTTTTTATCATCTTCAATAAAAATACCCTCGAAATTTCTAAGAAATAAAATAAATTAACTTATCAAGAATGACCAATAAATCATGAACACCTCACCCCCAGTTACTATTCAAACTCTTCAGGCATTTTCAGACGCATGGAATGCACATGACATCGATGCATTGATGTCCTTTATGGCTCCTAACTGTATATTTGAGACAGTTTCCGGTTCTGATATTTACGGAAATCGCTTTGAAGGACATACTGCAGTTCGAGAGGCATTTGCTGCTGCTTGGAAAAATTTTCCAGATGCACAATGGCTAAACGGTAAGCATTTTGTTGCCGGTGATCGCGGCGTATCCGAATGGCTATTTGTTGGCACTGGTGTAGATGGTAAACGAGTTGAGGCAAACGGTGTGGATGTATTTACATTTGCTAACGGTAAGATATTAGTAAAAAATGCTTTTCGTAAAATGCGAACATAGCGATGAATACAACCACCCTTGATTTAACCTCGCAGCTCTATAACCCACGTTTTGATCCTCTCGTAGATCAACGGGTTGGTCATGCAATGGCCTATGCACCAACGTATTGGGTTGCAAGCGCTGGATCGCCTCCACCAAATGATGGGCCCATCACACACGATATTGAAGCCGATGTTGTAATTGTTGGGGGTGGTTTTACTGGACTGGCAGCCGCTTTATTTTTAGCGCGTGAGCACGGGATTAAAGCCACTCTACTTGAAGCCAATCAATCCGCTTGGGGCTGTACGAGTCGCAATGGTGGACAGGGTCAAAATGCCAGTGGCCGTTTGTATCGATCCCAGTGGATAGAGCGTTGGGGTCTTGATGTCGCTAAACGTCTTGATGCCGAGATTCGAAATGGCTTCGAAACGTTTAAGAGTCTTGTGGCAGAAATTGACTGTGACGCCCAGGATCATGGCCATTTATATGTCGCTCATCGTGACAAAAAAATGGCTTTTTTAAGTAACGAAGCAAAAGTGATGCGAGAGATTTTTGGTTACAAAACACGCATGTTATCTCGATATCAGTTGCAAGAAGAGTTTTGTCATGATCAGGAAGCGTGTGGAGCACTTTATGAGCCTGAGGGTGTTGGTGTTCATCCCTTAAAACTGGCATTTGGATATCAACGCTTGGCTCGCTCGTTAGGCGCGAAAATTCATACTGGAAGTCCAGTGATTCGTTGGTCGCAGCGCGATGGGAAGCATTGTCTGGAAACTCCCGGGGGTAAAGTCTACGCAAAAGTTGTTGGCTTGGCCACAGGTGCATACGGTGGGCAATCGCTAACACCTCATTTGCGTAATCGGGTTATGCCTATTTTGTCGAACTCAATGGTAACCCGCGTACTTACGGAATCAGAGCTTGCAGAGGTAGCAGTAAAAAAACCTGCTTTTATTACAGATACTCGCACATTGCGTTTTTATTACCGTCTTTTGCCCGATCGAAGAATGCAAATCGGTAGTCGTAGCGCCGTTCATGGTGCTGATGCAACCGCACCTAAACATTTGCAATTACTCCGCGACGGTCTTGCGCGAAAGTTCCCTAGCTTGAAAAATATCCCTGTGGATTACTCTTGGTGGGGTTGGGTCGATGTCTCCCATGACATGATGCCGCGTATTGTCCAGCCCGACCCTAAGCAATCGGTTTTTTATGCTTTGGGTTATGGTGGTAATGGCGTGTCCTTTTCAGCCCATGCTGGAAGGCGCCTTGCTCAACGAATGGCCGGTAAGTCCGATTCGGCATTTGATTTACCCATCTATAACTCACCATTGCCAGGACATTTGTTTGCACCGTTTCGTCGCTTAGGGCAATCTTTACTCTATCGCTGGTATTACTTAAGGGATGAAATTATATAACTTAGTAATAATTTGTTTTAAATCAATAAGTTATAAAAATAACATACAATCATTATAAGGCTCATTTGATGAGCTTCACCTAGACCACAATGGCATTTATCCAAGAAGGAGAATGTCATGAAAAAGCTATCAGAATGGATTGTTTGGTTGGTATTTGCAGAGCGGCCAGGGGAGTGGGGTCGTAAAGAATGGGTGTGCAAGCGATTTGATTAAGGGCTGCATTTAATCAGTCGATTAAGCATAAATCCGCTAGGGGCTTGAAAAACGTCATCTTTTTATAGCAAACTTAGACTATATTAGGTATCAAGCGTGCAATGGCGCAAATACCATGGCAGAGAGGAGGAGTGGTGCTCAGCATTTTGAAGTTAGATGCCGGCGGTATCCCTCAGTGCTGGATTGATGCTGAGGATGCAACCCGACATTACGCGGATGACAGCGTCTCATGGACGCTCGGTGAACCCATCGCCGTCATGCGCGGAGGCATTTCACGCCTGACTGGCCGTCAATCGATCATTGAGCTGCACTCCATCATTGCCGTTAAAGGCTCTGCAAAAATTAATTTGTTTGATGTAGTTCCGGCTATTACAAAGCGCAAGCTCTATCGCCGCGATCGCGGACTCTGCGCATATTGCGGATGCCGAATCTCGGAGCATGATGCCGAAGCAGAGCATATTATTCCAAACAGTAAGGGCGGTAGCTACACTTGGATGAATCTCGTTGTCTCATGCCGTCCTTGCAATCAACGCAAAGGGAATCGCACTCCCGAGAGAGCGGGGATGAGCCTTCTCTACGCCCCTTATACGCCTAGTTTGTACGAAGATATGATTTTGAAGGGCAGAAATATTTTGGCCGATCAGATGGATTTTCTAGCTGCCAATTTGCCAAAGGATAGTCGCATCTTGCAAGACCCCTTTTGGGTCTAATTGATTGCTAGCAGCAATCGTTGACTTAAATCGCCGATGAACGGTTTGCGCCTACTCAAGCCGCGCACAATTGTGCTGCTTGCGATATTAATATCCGTATTCATTCACCTTTATATATTCATTGGATTTCCTAGTTTTTTATTCTCGAAGGCCGCACCACTTGAGGATGTGACTGTCGCCGAGCTTCGGGTAGAGCCCATTAAGAAAGTTCAGCTAAGTAAACCAGCCGCGCCCGAACCGAGTATTCGTGATCAAAGTTCGAATGCTGTGGGCGATGGTGTCGTTATTGAATCTGGAAGCGGTAATGGTCAGGGCCAAACAGAGCAGGAAGGGCAAGCTTTTCGGGTTCCCGATCCGGGGATTTATTATTATGACGCCTATCTCGATGGGCAATACTTACAAACAGCCTCAATCGAGTGGCAGTTTGATCCAAAGCTTGGCTATCGCTTGTTTATCAATATTCCTTACGCATTTGTTGGACCCTTTATTTTTGAATCCCGTGGAAAAATTGATGCCTATGGATTGGCTCCTGATTTTTATGTAGAGCACCTTGGGAGTCGGCCAGCTCGGTTTACCCGCTTTGATCGAGATGGCAAAGGAGGAGGGAAGTTGTTTTTCTCCCAAAAACCAGATCAATTAAAAGAGATTCCACCTGGTACCCAAGATCGCTTTAGTCTGATGATGCAATTGGCTTCCTTACTTGCTGGAAATGACCAGATTGATGAAAAAGGAACCGTGCGTGAAATCCCGATTGCTAATCTGGATACCGTTGAAACCTGGCGCTTTCAAAGCCAAGGCGAAGAATTATCGGATGCAGTTTCAACTCTGGGCCCCACGGTGCTAAGGCATTACAAGCGTTTACCTGTAAAAGAAATGGATCACAAACGGAGAAATGATATTTGGTTAGTTAAAGATTTTGGCTGGATACCGGGAAGGGTGCGTCTTGAAAATGAAAAGGGCAGAACCTTTGAGCTCTTTCTAAAGCAAGTTGACCCAATCGCTGATTTACCCAAATAAACGCTTATTGGACCTTTTTCTTGCGAATGATTTGACCAATCATATTAAAGAGAACAGCTCCAGACATCGAGGCAGCAAAAATGCCGCTGAAGGCAACCACAATCGGTAAGATTTTCCAGTTTTCAGGCAACGGAAAGGTTCCGTATCCAACCGTGGTGTACATCTCACCAGCAAAATAAAATGCGTTGATATCAACCTCAAAAATATTGAGTGCAATTAACGCATAGGTCCAAATGATGATATCCACGATGTGGGTCATGAATACGATTCCCACAGCCATCATATAAAACGGGATGGATAACCAAAACATCCCAGTGTTATCTGCCCAATCGATTAGAACCTGATAGATCTTGCCCACCAGCAATATAAATAATGCATGGGCAACTAACATGACAATCGCCGTTAAAAAGACAATATAGAGTTCGCTGAGTGGCAGGCTATTGCCAACTTTCTCAAAAAGGGTAAAGAAGTTTGGTAGGTCTGCCATGCTTAATTGACGGTCCGTCTTTTATTTGACATAATAATGATTATACGCAGATAATGGTATTAGCCCTTAGGCTTGGGTTCAACGCTTACAGGCTTTGGACCCCCTTCATATTTGGTCTTGTAAAGCTTCTCCCAACGCGAACGCAGACCCCTGGAAACCTCTTCCTGATTAAATAAATCAGCAACATCAATCGCGCTGAATCCTTGGTGATTGCGGATTTGCAGATCAGCGCCACGGTCAAGTAATAATCTGACCAACTGAATATTGCCCGAGCGTACAGCCATCATTAAAGGGGTTGTGTCGCTATCAGACAAGGCATTCACCTGGGCGCCCTTATCCAATAGAAACTCAGCAATCTGTAGGTGACCATTGGTGCAAGCGTAATGCAGCGGTGTCCAGCCGGATTTATTGATGGTGGCTGCCCGTTTATCAATTAAAGTCTTTACCTCTGGCAAAAGCCCATACAAGGATGCCATCATTAAGACGTTTTCACCTGAAAGGTTTGGCTGATCCACATCCAAATTCTTCAGGGTTAACAGGTAGTCTAGGGTTGTGCGCGAGTTCTCCCTCACTGCGTAGACCGTAATTGGATTTCCACCCCGGACTAATAAATTAGGGCTTATGCCCTCTTGCAGTAACTTTTTAACTTGTGCAAGGTCGTCAAATTGAACAGCGCGGGCCATACGATCAGCCTGTTCTTGGGATTGGGCTGTTGCAATGCTTGAAAATAAACTAAGGGCGGTAAGAACAATAAAACTGCGGCGTAGCATCATGAGTAACTTCTATTTAATTGAAAACACTGAAAAAAATTATTTGTAGTGTGCTGGGCTATTTGCTCAAGCGTTTCACCACGTAATTGCGCAATATAACTTGCAACATGCGCTACCCAAGCTGGTTCATTGGTTTGACCGCGATGCGGAACAGGAGCCAAATACGGCGAATCGGTCTCAATGAGCAGTCGATCCAATGGCAATGCCTTACAGGTCGCCTGAAGATCTTTGGCATTCTTAAAGGTAACGATTCCGGAAAAAGAGATATAAAACCCAAGCTCAATCGCCGCCTTGGCTACCTCATAAGACTCTGTAAAGCAATGCATTACTCCGCCAATTGCGTCAGCACCCTCTTCGCGCATAATGCGCAACGTATCCTCCGAAGCAGAACGCGTATGAATAATTAAAGGCTTTTTGGCTTGCAAGGCAGCACGAATATGGGTCCGAAAGCGCTCACGCTGCCACTCCATCGATTCGTAAGATCGGTCTCCCATCCGGTAGTAATCAAGCCCGGTTTCTCCAATTGCAATCACCTTGTTGTCTTTGGCTTCCTCAACTAAAAACGCAAGGGTTGGCTCTGGGGTATCTTCGTAATCCGGATGAACGCCAACCGAGGCAAATAAATTTGGGTAGGTGTGAGCCAGTCGCTTCACCTTAGGGAAATCTGGAATATCAACAGAGATGCAAAGTGCGTGACTCACCTTGGCTCGCACCATATTTTCTAATACCTCAGGAAGGCGATTTTGATACTCCGGGAAATCGAGGTGGCAATGCGAATCAATCAACATAACCGCTAATTTTAGTCCCCAAAGAGCTGTTGATATTGCAAGAGCATGGATTCCATTTGCACCCGTGTGGACAAGGGGTGATTCTCATGGCGACGAGCAAGTGTAAGGGTTGACCAGAGTCGCTGCGCTTTGGTTAATTGCAGTTGAGATGCGAGCTGACTAATTCGTTGTGCGTGCCGGCGGTAATAGCGCACCTCCCCTAGCTGATATGACAGTTGCAAATCAAAGAGCCAGCGTTGCATACACACCAATAATGCGGAATATGGGGCTTTCTGAACCTTCTCAGCGCATTCAAGGTAGCCAATTTTGGGCCCGTTACTTAAGGCCTCTACTAGTATTCGTGTGGAATTGATGGCTAGACCAACGCCATCTTTATCATCCCCTAAATGCCTAGCAACGATCTGATCCCTTGCGCTCAAGGGTGCACCAGCTTGTTCATCAATTGTGGCCTCTAGCTCCTCTGGACGAGCGGCATCTGAGAGAAGTATTTTCAGTTCAGATTCCAACCAGTTAAGCGCCAGTTCTCGACTTGGTTTTGGTAGGACAATGATTTGGCAACGCGATCGGATGGTTGGCAAGACGCGATCAAGGCGATCGCTGACTAGAATAAAGATCGTATCAGGATTAGGTTCTTCAAGGGATTTCAGTAAGGTATTGGATGCATCCTCGCGCAGACTTTCCAGTGGATAAATCAGAATAATCCGTTTGCCGCCCCGGTGTGAACCAATGTTGATACCTCCAAGCACTGACCTAAGCTCATCAATTTTGATGAACGTGCTCTCTTTTTTTCCATCGTCATCGTCTTGACCCTCTGGGGCTACAGGATCCATTTTGGGACTACCCTCAAGCTCCGCTTGAACTAAGCGGCCTTTTAAGCTTTGGGGCAACAAAGTAATACAGTCTGGGTGATTACCAGTATCAAACCAGCGGCAAGCCTCACAGGCATTGCATGGCTTTTGCCCCGTGGAGAACAAATCAGCCTCACAGAGCAGCGCCTTAGAAAGCCAGCGCGCAAAATCAAATTTGCCTATTCCTGGTTGACCATGAAACAAAATAGCTTGAGGCATTGACTCCAAATTAAAGGCTTTACCAAGCACCTCGAACCATGGCAATAGCTTGACGGATTCGTGATGCGAATTTTCTATGGTCATGGGATTTAGATAAAATCTATCGACAATTAATTTATATAAATCATTAACTTAGATTAATAATTCAACTGAATTTCTGATAAGTTCTTCCAGATGCGCTCTGGTGATTGCTGGGCATCGATCACCACAAAACGCCCGGGATCAGACTTGGCGCGGCGCAAGTACTCGTTACGAACCTTCTCAAAAAAATCAAGATCCAGACGCTCGAACTTATCGGGGGTTCTGGCCTTGGAGCGACGCTCCTGCGCAACATGCCCGGGTAGGTCAAATAAAAGAGTGAGGTTTGGCTGAATCAAATCTGCCCCCCTCCTCTGCACCAGAGTCTCAAGGGTATTAAGGGTTTCAAGACTTAATCCCCTCCCCCCACCTTGATAGGCAAAGCTGGCGTCAGTGAAGCGGTCAGAAATCACGATCTTGCCGGATTGCAAGGCAGGCTCGATAACTTGAGCCAGGTGTTCACGTCTTGCAGCAAACATTAATAAAGCCTCGGTCTCAATGTGCATGGGCTCTTGCAATAAAAGCTGCCTGAGTTTTTCTCCCAACGGGGTACCGCCCGGCTCCCGAGTGAGCACTATCTCTTGCTGTGGATAGCGTTGTCGTAGATGATTTGCAAAGGCCTCAAGGTGTGTGCTCTTCCCGGCACCATCGATGCCCTCAAAGCTAATAAAAAACCCAGGACGATGAATAGGCATGAAGTTATTTCGCTGTCTTGGTCGACGATTGGGTGGGTAAACGCTGGTACCGATTAACAGCGGCCTCGTGTTCCTTCAAGGATGAAGAAAAATGGCTGCTGCCATTACCCTTTGCAACAAAATACAGCGCATTCGTGGGCGCAGGTTGCGCAGCGGCGATGAGCGATTCTTTAGAGGGCATTGCAATTGGGGTTGGAGGTAAGCCATAGCGCATATAGGTATTGTAGGGAGTATCGCGGCGTAAATCCGTTTTTCTGATATTGCCATCGAATTGCGGTCCAATTCCGTAAATGACGGTGGGATCGGTTTGTAGCATCATCCCTTTCTTAAGCCGATTATGAAAGACTCCCGAAATTAATCCGCGCTCAGAGGCCTGCCCTGTTTCTTTCTCAATAATCGATGCAAGGATCAGTAATTGATATGGGCTCTTTAGGACCTGATCATTTGCATGGCCCTGAAGGTAAAGATCCCATGCATTTGCTAATTGCTTTTGCATACCAGCGTACGCCCGTTGATAAATACTTAAATCCAAATCATCAGGATCAAATACATAAGTATCTGGAAATAACCACCCTTCCACATCCGGCTGAGTAAGGCCTAAGAGTGTGGCAAGCTGGGCTCCGCTGGCCGATTTCGTTTGATGAATGAGTGCTGGGTGCGTATCAATGGCAGCTCGTACTTGCCAAATGGCCATTCCCGGAATGATCTTCACTGATTCACGGACACGCTCGCCCCGAGCCATTTGCAGCAAGATCTGGCCTAAGCTTGCATTTACCGGGAATTCATAGGTACCTGGCTTCAGTGATGTGCCGACACCTAGCGATCGAGCACCAATTTGGAAGGCCCAGCTTGGAACCCTGATTCCCTGCTCCTGCAACTGAGCTGCAATTTTTGAGACCCCTGATTTGGGCAATACCTTATACCGGGCGGTAGCATTTGTACCATCGGTTTGATTAGCCAGGGCAGATTTGGCTGGCACCACTCCCCATGCAAATAGCACGAGGTAATGCAAACAAACAATCCCGATGAGCAAGCCAAGCCCGAGGCCCAAAAAACGTTTACTTAGAGCCATGGCATGAAATATGGATTTAGAGGTCTTAGAAAGTTTCTGTACATAGCACTATGATAAAAGCCTAACTTAGTACACGACCATCATGAACCGTTCCACACCATGAATCCACCAACCATTTGCCGTTTACCAGACTGGGGCTTGATTCTCGTTGAGGGGCCTGATGCGAGTTCTTTTTTGCAAGGTCAATTAACGAATTCAGTCCTTGGATTAAGCCCCACTTCCTCTGGAGCAATAGCCCAAGGTAGTTCTGCAGCACGGTTAACGGGGTACTGCACAGCAAAGGGTCGTCTACTTGCTTCTGCGTGGATCAGCTTGCATTCATCCCCTGCGGTGACGCAATATGCCTTGTTTGTCTCACGCGATATTGCGGCAGTTTTTGCAAAACGCTTGACCATGTTTGTTTTGCGCTCCAAGGTGACGGTACGCGACATGAGCGAAGCGTGGTCGATTTATGGGGCTCTTGAGCCGATAGCGCAGGCACTTCCCCATCTTCCCGCCGATGCAATCGCCCTGGCGATGCAAACCCCAGAAGATAGCAATCCGATGAAACGAATTGTGTTTGCCTCACAGATGACGGTTGATGCGCAAGCCAATGCAAGTGCGTGGAATATGGCTGAGGTCCTTAGTGGAATCCCTCGAATTGTGGCGGCTACCCAAGATCAATTTGTGCCTCAAATGGTAAACCTCGAATCCGTGGGCGGGGTCGATTTCAAGAAAGGGTGCTACCCAGGTCAAGAAGTAGTTGCCCGTAGCCAGTATCGAGGCGCAATCAAACGACGCCTCTTTTTGGCAAAAGCACAAACTCCCATCGAGTCCTGCCCGCCAGGAACCGAGATTTTTCATGAGGAAGATCCTGGCCAGCCGGCTGGCATGGTCGTGCTCTCAAGCCCCAATTTGAATAATCCTCTTTGGATCGATATTCAGATTGAATGCAAATCAGAGCTTGCTCAAAGCAGCAAACTTCACCTTGGTGAAGCTAGCGGCCCCAGTCTGGAGCTAGGAAAACTACCCTATTCCCTCGTTGAGATTTAATCAGGCATAGTATTGGTATGTGCCTCATTTTATTTGCCTGGAAATCGCACCCAAAATACCCGTTGGTGGTAGCCGCCAATCGGGATGAGTTTTATGAGCGTAATACCAGTGGTATTGGTTGGTGGCCTGAGCACCCAGATGTATTAGCAGGTCGAGATCATGCCGATGTGATTGGTAGTCCCGGTACTTGGTTAGGGCTTAATAAGCATGGCCGATTTTCTGCGCTCACCAATGTGCGCTCTCCGAGTGAGAAAAAGCCGGATGCCAGAACCCGGGGTGAACTCCCCTTTTTATATCTAACCAGCCCAGATAAACCCAACCACTTTATTGATAAGCACAGTAAGCGCTTTGACCAATACAACGGTTTTAATCTATTGATGGCCGATTTGAGTGATCCGAATGATGCCCAAATGCATTGGGTAAGCAATCGTGTGGTGATGGGCAAATCAGTGCGTCCTCGTAAAACCTTCCCAAGTCAGCCTCTTAGTCCAGGTGTGTATGGGCTATCGAACGCCATGCTCGATACACCCTGGCCTAAAGTAAATCACCGCATTGCTGCATTTGCTCAAACCCTAGCGATGGATGGTGGAAGCTTAAAGAATGCCGATGCCTATCTGCACTTATTAGCCGATGACCATCAGGCTCCCGAGCAAGAGCTTCCGAGCACAGGCGTTAGCTTGGAATGGGAGAAAGCACTTTCTGCTGCCTTTATTCGAACAGAACACTACGGCACGCGCTCAAGTACTATTTTGCGGGTTCGCCAGGATGGTAACTACGAGATGGTTGAGCGGCGGTTTGATGCCAACGGCGTGATTGCGCACGACGTGATTACCGGTAATTTAATTGGCTCAGCGTGGGCTAATTACTCGGTATAGCAATGGCCTTTCCCCTCCAGGGTGACGATACATGTCAATCGATTGCACCTACACCCCTACCAGAGCCCTATTGGGTCGGATTCTCTTCTGTGCTTGGGCAAGAACTGGGCATTCCCCTCAATGACATTGGCTTACCTTCCGATCCACGCTGGTTAAACGTCTTAAGTGGGAACGCGCTCGAAGTCGAAGAGCACCACTTTTCAAATCCAATCGCAACAGCATACAGCGGTCACCAATTTGGTATTTGGGCCGGTCAACTCGGCGATGGTCGCGCCATTCTATTAGGCGATATTGGTCCTTATGAGATTCAATTAAAAGGCTCCGGTATTACTCGCTACTCGCGCATGGGCGACGGCCGAGCGGTATTGCGTTCATCGATCCGTGAGTTCTTAGGTAGTGAAGCCATGTATGCGCTTGGTATACCAACTAGTCGAGCATTGGCGGTTACGGGATCCAAAAAACCAGTGATGCGTGAGACCTTGGAGACCGCTGCGGTATGTACTCGCTTGGCACCCAGTTTTCTGCGCATTGGTCATTTTGAGCATTATGCGGCTGCGCGCCAAACGGAGCTTCTCACGCAATTGGCGGACTATCTCTTAGATAAACACTATGAGGAGTGCAAAGATAGCGACGATGCCTATCTAGAACTATTTAAATCAATTAGCTATCGCAGCGCCGAACTCGTTGCACATTGGCAGGCAGTGGGCTTTTGCCATGGCGTCTTAAATAGCGACAACATTAGCGTTTTAGGGCTCACGATCGATTACGGCCCATTTGGAATGATGGATCGTTTTCAAATGGATCACATCTGTAATCACAGCGATGCTCAAGGCAGGTACGCCTATCATCGGCAACCTCAAATCATGCATTGGAATATGGCGTGCTTGGCAGGCGGTATGTTGCCTTTGTTGGAGAAAACCGATTCAACCGAAGTGGCCCAGCAGAAATTGCAAACTGCGCTTGAGCAATTTCCGACTCAATACCGGCAGGCGTGGTTAAAACGTTTTCGAGCAAAACTCGGGCTGCACGAGGAGCATCCAAATGACTTCCCCCTCATCGAGAACTTATTGCAACTCATGCATCAGAATCGGGTGGATTTCACGACAACGTTTCGTCTTTTTGCCGAAGTCCAATCCATGGCTAATGACCAATCTAATCCATTGCGCGACCACTTTATTGACCGCCAGGCTTTTGATGTTTGGATGCAAAGCTATTTGGATCGATTAAAACTTGAACACTCCTCTGATCTGGTTCGCCAGAGTGCCATTCTTAAAACAAATCCAAAATTCATCCTACGCAACTACCTCGCACAGCATGCCATCGAACTCGCCCAGCAGGATGATTTTTCAGAAGTCCAAAAGCTCTTGCATATCCTTGAGAATCCTTACGCAGAGCAATCGGAGTTTGAAGCTTATGCAGCACCGCCCCCTAAGGAGCTTGAGGATATTGTCCTGAGTTGCTCGTCTTAATCCTTCTTTACAATTCAATCCATGACTAAAACTGATGAACAATACCGTCAAGAACTCTCTGATATTGAGTATCGGGTAACGCGCCGAGCGGCAACTGAACCACCCTTTTCGGGTCGCTACTGGGATCATTGGGAAAATGGTCTCTACAAGTGCATCTGCTGTAGCACTCCGTTATTTTTATCGACCACCAAATTTGATGCTGGCTGTGGTTGGCCAAGTTATCACACTCCCGCCAATCCCCAAGTGATCAGTGAGCATCGGGATGTATCGCACGGCATGATTCGGACCGAGGTACGCTGTGCAAATTGCGATGCCCATCTAGGCCATGTCTTTGAAGACGGCCCCCAGCCCACGGGACTTCGGTACTGCATTAACTCTGCGTCATTGCGTTTTGAACCTAGCCAAAATGCCAGCCTTAAGCCATCCCCATGAAAAAATTTCTTTTTGATCTATTCCCGGTCATCCTATTCTTTGCTGCATTCAAACTTGCCGATATCTATGTGGCAACCATTGTGGCGATCATTGCAACTGTTGCGCAAATTGTGTGGCTTTATATTCGTCGGGAAAAAATTGAGGGGATGCAGTGGGCTAGCCTAATCCTAATTGTTGTATTTGGCGGCCTTACTATTTTGTTAAAAGACAAAACCTTTATTCAGTGGAAGCCTACGGTTCTCTATTGGTTATTTGCCGCAGTACTTTTCTTTAGTGCTCAGTTCTTTAAGAAAAATTGGATTGAGAGCCTCATGGGAAAGCAAGTTACCTTAAAGCCAGGTAGCCCGCGCTCGATTTGGTTAAAGCTTAATCATGCCTGGGCAGCATTCTTTTTCTTCATGGGCGTTCTCAATTTGTATGTGGCCTATACCTTCTCTGAAGATGTGTGGGTGAACTTTAAGCTCTTTGGCGGAATTGGCTTACTGATTCTTTTCATCATTGCCCAAGGCCTGTGGTTAAGTCGCCATATGGAGGGAGATGAAGCGTGATGACCAATCAAGAGCGCATTGCTTTATTACAGATCGCACTGCAAAAACAACTCCAACCCTTAGCTCTCCTCATCGAAGACGAGAGTCATTTGCATGCCGGGCATGCCGGAGCCGCAGGCGGTGCAGGCCACTTTCGGATCAAGATTACTGCGCAGGCATTTGCTGGGCTTAACTCCGTTGCGCGTCATCGACTCGTTTATGGCGCCTTAAAAGAGTTTATGCCTCACGAGATCCACGCCCTCGCCATCCATGCACTTGCACCAAATGAGTCATAATTCTTCTTTTCGCTTCTTTATCTTCAATCTATGTGCCTAACCAAAAAAATAATCCTAGCCTGCTCAATCGGTCTACTGAGCGCCTCCGTAACCGCCCAAAATGCAGCGATCGTGAATGGCAAGCCTATCCCGAAGGCACAACTTGATCGCCTGATTAAAAATTCAGGCCAGTCGGCAACCGATCCAAAAATTCGTGAGCAAGGCCGTGAATTGCTCATCACGCGTGAACTCATCCTTCAAGAGGCGGATAAGCGTGGGGTAAGCCAAAAAGATGATGTGAAAGATCAAATTGAGCAAGCTCGCTTGGGTGTTTTGGTGGGCGCACTCTTTGAAGACTATATTGATAAAGGCGGTATTACGGAGGAAGATTACAAATCAGCCTATGACTCCATCAAGAGTCAATTTGGCGGCAAAGAGTACAAAGTCCGTCATATCCTGGTTGAGAAAGAAGCCGATGCCAAAGCCCTGATCGCAAAGATTAAAGCCGGAGCAAAATTTGAGGATCTGGCTAAAGCCAACTCTAAAGACCCAGGCTCTGCTCCTGACGGTGGAGAGCTTGGCTGGGTGAGCGATAAAGCGCTAGTCCCAGAGTTTTCCAAGGTCATGACGACGTTGAAAAAAGGTCAAATGACCGATAAGCCGGTCAAGACTCAATTTGGCTGGCACATTATTCAGCTCGAAGATGTGCGTGACGTTAAGATTCCGACCATGGCAGAAATCAAAGAGCAATTGAAATCCATGTTGATGCAAGATCAAGCTTGGCAAAAGGCTAAGTTCTCTGAAATGATGAAGAAGATTCGTGAGAAAGCACGCATTGAGTAATATGATTTTGCACACCATGCTGCGCGTGGGTGATATTGCCCGATCAGTCGATTTTTATACCCGAGTATTAGGGATGAATCTATTGCGCACGACCAATCGCGAGGAGCAGAAATACTCGCTCGCTTTTGTAGGATTTGGGAATGGCAATGCGGATGGGCAAGCAGAGATTGAGCTCACATACAACTATGGGGTGTCTGCCTATGATCATGGTACCGCGTATGGACACATTGCGATTGCCGTGCCCGATGTCTATAAGGCATGTGAAGATATTGCTGCTGCCGGGGGTAATATCACGCGTCCTGCCGGCCCCGTTCAAGGAGGCAAGACCTTGATTGCCTTCATCACCGACCCCGATGGATACAAGATCGAGCTGATTCAGCGTTGATTTGAAAGACTTGGCTGATTCGTATGCAAGCTAAGTATGAGGTTCGGGTTTTAAATCAAATTTCGGATGTCCCACAGGCCGCATGGACCTCAATCCTTCCACCCTCTGCCGGCCCCTTCATGCAGTACTCTTTTCTGAGTCTTTTGGAGAAAACCGGTTGCGTGAGCGCAGAGACGGGTTGGAAGCCATCGCATCTGGCGCTTTATGACGCCGATGGCCATACGCTTCTTGGCGCACTGCCGCTCTACCTTAAAACGCACTCTTACGGAGAGTATGTCTTTGATTGGTCATGGGCAGAAGCCTATACCCAAGCAGGGCTGCCCTACTTTCCAAAAGCACTCGGTGCTATCCCATTTACTCCCGTTACCTCTTCGCGTTTGTTGGCCCGATCACCCGAGCATCAAGAGGTACTAATCACTGGTTTAAAACAATTGGTTGGCGAGCTAAGCCTATCGTCCGCTCATATTCTTTTTCCCGTTGAGGAGGAAGCAAATCTTCTTGGTAATGCGGGATTTTTAAAGCGTGAGTCCGTACAGTTTCATTGGCACAACCAGTGTTACTCTGATTTTGAAGCCTTTTTATCCACCCTCACCATGAAACGCCGCAAGAACATTAAGCGCGAACGTAAACAGGTTCAAGGGGCAGGTATTACCTTTGAACACCTTCCTGGAGAATTGCTTACTGAAGAGGATGTGCTGTTTTTCTATCGCTGCTATCGCAATACCTACCAGAACCACTACTCCAGCCCTTACCTAAATCAACTCTTTTTTCAGGAGTGGGCGCAACAAATGCCCAATCATCTCCATTTAATCGTTGCAAAGCGTGAGGGGCAAGCGATCGCCTGCGCCTTATTAGTCATTGATCGTGAGTTGAGCAAAGCCTATGGTCGGTATTGGGGATGCGTCGAGCAACACCCTTGCCTTCATTTTGAGACCGCCTTCTATCAAGCAATTGACTATTGCATCCGCGAAGGAATCCAAACCCTGGAAGGCGGTGCACAAGGCGAGCACAAAATGGCACGAGGATTTATGCCGACCACGGTCTCGTCATATCACCATCTGAGTGATCCACGTTTTGCTGCTGCGGTGGCACGATTTCTGGCGCGCGAACGTCAAGGCATTGGTCAATACCTCGATGAGCTGGCTGAACATAGCCCCTTGCGCCAGGACTCTGATTCAAGCAGCCTCGGCAGAATTGAACTCGATGCATTAAAGTAAGGCATGAGCTCAATCAATAACGGTGCTAATTCTTTAGGAATCGGAGATAGCGATTCTGACTCCCCGTGCATTGGGATCTGCTCGACCCTCTTTGATGAAATCTGTAAAGGCTGTGGTCGCACTGCCCTAGAAGTCAGCAACTGGGTGTTTATGAGCCCTGAGGAGAAGCAATCTGTCTGGGTTCGCATTCAGGCAGAAGGCACAGCGATGCGCTTTACCCGCGAGCAAAAATCTTAACCCGCCAACTCCTGGCTACGCAGGTACTCCTCATACGTTCCTGAATAATCATTGATCGTGCCATCAGGCTTGATCTCCAGAATTCGGTTCGCTAGTGCCGAGACAAATTCGCGGTCATGGGAGACAAAAATCAGAGTGCCATCGAATTTCTCAAGGGCGATTTGTAAGCTCTCAATCGATTCCATATCCATATGGTTGGTCGGCTCATCCATTGCAAGCACATTGTGCTTTTGGAGCATTAACTTTCCCCAGATCATGCGCCCCTTCTCGCCACCCGATACCACTTTCACTGATTTACCAATCTCATCGCCTGAGAACAAAAGACGTCCTAGGATGCCTCGCACAACTTGATCGTCATCACCTGGTTTACGCCATTGCGTCATCCACTCAATCAGGTTCTCATCATTAGGAAAGCATTCGCTGGTATCTTGCGGCATGACACCCACATTGGCATTTTCAGCCCACTTCACATCCCCGGTATCGGCAGCAATGCCATCAAAGCGTTTACTCAACATGGTTTTCAGTAAGGTGGTCTTACCCGCACCATTCTGACCAATAATGGCAATCTTCTCACCAGGACGAATCGCAATCTTGAAGTTCTTGAAAATTACCCGATCAAATTTTTTAGTAAGGGCATTGCACTCTACTGCCATGTTGTGCAATTTCTTCTCGGTCTCAAACCGAATAAATGGGTTTTGACGGGATGACGGCTTAATATCAATGAGCTCGATCTTCTCAAGTTGGCGTTGACGGGAAGTAGCCTGTCTCGCTTTGGAAGCATTGGCTGAGAAGCGACTCACGAATGCCTGCAGTTCAGCCATCTTCTCCTTGGCCTTCGCATTGGCTGCCATTTGCTGGGCACGCGCCTGGGTCGATGCCAGCATGTAAGAGTCGTAGTTTCCGGGGTAGACCTTCAACGTACCGTAATCCATATCCGCCATATGCGTGCACACCTCATTTAAGAAGTGTCGATCGTGCGAAATGATGATCATGGTGCTATTACGTTGATTCAGGATTTCCTCTAACCAATGAATCGAATGAATATCTAAGTTGTTTGTTGGCTCATCAAGCAATAAGACATCGGGATCCGAGAATAAGGCTTGGGCAAGTAAAACGCGCAATTTCCAGCCCGGCGCAATATTACTCATGGGACCGTTGTGTTGTTCCAGCGGAATGCCAATACCAAGCAGTAGCTCGCCAGCGCGTGCTTCAGCGGTATAGCCACCAAACTCAGCGTACTTGGCTTCAAGCTCAGCGGCACGCATGTAGTCTTCATCGGTCGCATCGGGATTGGCATAAATGGCATCACGCTCTGCCGCCGCTTGCCACATTTCTGCATGACCCATCATCACCACATCGAGCACTCGAATGTCTTCATAGGCAAACTGATCTTGGCGTAATTTACCAAGACGAATATTCGGTTCAAGGCTGACGTTGCCAGCCGATGGCTCTAGTTCCCCTCCAAGGATTTTCATGAAGGTGGATTTGCCACAACCATTGGCACCGATTAAGCCATAACGATTACCGCCACCAAATTTGACGGAAATATTTTCAAACAAGGGCTTCGCCCCAAATTGCATGGTGATATTAGACGCGTTTAACACAGAAACTTTCTCAATAAGGGTGCCGTGCTGGCAAAGCTCATCATTTTAACGGTCTTCCAACCGAACGATGGTTAATAGGCTGCCGCAAGCCCATCTCGACGACTATCGCTCGCTGCAACATAGCCATCGCTGATCCTATCCGATAAGCGCCAAATGAACTGGCCAGAGCCAAAATCCATATAGGGATCATCCACCTTTTTGAGAACATGCCCTCGCTCGATGAGACCCTTAACCGTTTGTGGATCCATATTGGCCTCCACATCAAGACTAAAGTCCCGATTGACCTTCCAGCGTGGTGCATCGCAAGCTGCTTGCGGTTGTTGTTGATAGACCAACATCCGCAAGAGGGTTTGTAAGTGCCCTTGCGGTTGCATATCACCGCCCATCACCCCAAAACTCATTTGCGGAACGGTTTTACCATTTACCTCTTTGGTCAAGAACGCGGGAATGATCGTGTGAAAGGGTCGCTTATTGCCTGCTACTACATTGGGCGATTGAGGATCGGATGAAAACCCATACCCGCGGTTCTGAAAACTAATTCCCCAATTCGGTTCCACCACTCCTGAACCAAAACCCATGTAATTACTCTGAATAAACGAGATCATGCGCCCTTCTTCATCGGCAGCACTCAAATAAATAGTACCTCCCGTATTGGGTAGCCCAAACTTAAATTGGGTGGCATGCCAAAGGTCAATTTGCTCTGCTCGCTTGGCAAGATATTTGGGATTGAGCATCTGTGCGGGGCTGACCTCCATCGAGCGTGGGTCCGCCACATAGCGGTAAATATCTGCAAAGGCTAATTTCATGGCCTCGATTTGCACATGCTGACTCTCAATACCATCGACTGGATACTGCCCCAAATTAAGGTTCTCTAAGATACCCATCGCCATTAGAGCGCCGATCCCCTGTCCGTTTGGTGGGATCTCGTGCACGTCATAGCCTTGTACCCTGGTTGAGATTGTGCCAACCCAATCGGGTTGATAGTTGGCTAAATCGCTCGCCTTTAATGCCGCTTGGTATTCCTGCGCAAAACGAATAATCGAACTGGCAATTTCACCCTCATAAAAATCGCGGATGCCCTTCTGAGCAATTTGCTTTAATGCATTTGCAGCCGCTTGGAAATAAAACATCTCACCCGTGTGTGGGGCTCGGCCATGCGGCATGAATGCCTTAGCAAACCCAGGTTGTGGGCTGAGCTCGTTCACAGCAGCAGCCCACTTATGGGCCACGATTGGTGCGACCGCATGCCCACGCTCCGCGATCTCAATGGCAGGCTGCAAGAGGTCAGCCAAGGGCAAGGATCCAAAGCGCTGATGAAGCGTATCCCAGCCCGCAATGGCGCCTGGCACAGTGATGCTATCCCAACCTCGCATGGGGCGATTCACAAAACCCTGTGCGTCACGGCCATACTTGGTGGCAAAGTAGTCAAGACTCCAATCGGCCGGCGAGACCCCTGAAGCATTTAATCCATGCAGTTCATGTCCGTCCCAAACGATGGCAAAACAATCACTACCCAAGCCATTCGATACTGGTTCAACAATCATCAACGCAGCTGCTGCAGCAATCGCAGCATCAATTGCATTCCCACCCTGCTGCATCATCTTCAAACCTGCTTGGGCAGCATAAGGGTGCGAGGTCGAACAAATATTGCGACCAAAAACAGGCATTCTTACCGTGGGATATGGGTTGTGCCAATTAAACGATGAGCTCATGATCGTGTCTTTATTCTTCGAAGTTGTTCACGGATAACGGGAATCCGCACTGCTAACAATACCAAGATTATCCCAGCATAGATGTAAACGGTCTGGAAATCGTTTTTACCAGCCTTATGCCAAAGGTAATGCAGCACTGCAAGAATCGCAATCAAATAAATCAGGCGATGCAATTGACTCCAACGGCGCCCCAACCAGTGCATCGATGCTCGGTTTGAGGTAATTGCCAATAAACTCATGCACACAAAAGCAATGAAGCCCACCGTAATGAATGGGCGCTCGATCACATCAGCAAACATCTCTTGGAGGTTAAGGTAATGGTCTAGCCAATACCAAATGGTGAAGTGCAAGAATGCATAGAAGAATGTAAACAGCCCGAGCATTCGTCGCATTTGGATCCACCCCGACCAGGCAGTTAACCAATGCATTGGACTCATCGCTAGGGTGATACACAAAAAAGTAATGGTCCAGGTCCCCGTTGAGCGGGTAATAAACTCCACGGGATTGGCCCCCAACTGTCCGGCATAGGCCAGAACGAATAAACGCACAAGCGGAATCAGCGCTACAACAAAGACCCAGCGCTTGATCTGCGCAATTGCCACCATGGTTTAGTAAAACTTACGCAAATCCATCCCTGCATACAGTTTGGCAACATACTCACCATAACCATTAAAGGGTTCGGTTTTAATCTTGGGAGCAAAGATACCGCGACCGTCAATACGACGCTCCGTAGCCTGGCTCCAACGGGGATGACTCACAGCTGGATTAACGTTTGAATAGAAACCATATTCACGTGGTGCGGATGCGCTCCAACTAGTAAGTGGTTGTTTCTCGGTCAAACGAATGGTCACTAAGGATTTGGAGCTCTTAAAGCCATACTTCCAGGGCACGATCAAACGAATGGGCGCACCATTTTGTTTGGGCAATAACTCACCATACATCCCAAAGGTTAATAGAGTTAATGGGCTCATGGCCTCGTCCATTCGCAGACCCTCGCGATAGGGCCAATCAAGCACAGGTCGCTTTAATCCAGGCATTTGTTTTGGGTCAGCAAGGCTGATGAACTCCACATACTTGGCCGATCCGAGTGGCTCGACTCGATTGAGAAGGTTTGATAAGGCGTAGCCATTCCATGGAATGACCATCGACCAGCCTTCAACACAACGGAGTCGATAAACGCGTTCTTCCATGGGTGCCAATTTCAGTAAAGCGTCAATATCAAGGGTGACGGGTTTCTTCACCATCCCTTCAATCGATACCGTCCAAGGCCTGGTTTGCAAACGATCAGCAAACTTTGCCGGATCCTCCTTATCCATCCCAAACTCATAGAAATTGTTATAGCTCGTTGCATCCTCATACGAAGTTTGAGTCTCACGCGTTGAATATGGCTCGTTTAGCTTTGCGGGTAATTTCTCACGGGGGGCTACTGGTTTTGCAAAGGCCTCGCGCTCAAGCCACGATCCCATTCCCAATGCAGCACCTCCCAAGGCAAGATTTTTTAACCACTGGCGGCGATCCTCTGCAATCGCACGTGGGGTAATTTGACTCGGATGAATCGTGGGGTCTTTAAATGTCATCGATCTACCTTTAACTGAAATGGTGTGAAATTCGTATTAGTGTCGTAATAATCTTCGTTCTCTTTGCGCTTTAAGTATCCCACTACCGCATAAGTCAGTGGGGTTGCCAAAATCTCCCAAGAGGTTTTGAGGATGTATTGAGCAATCGCAACCTGAATAATCTCGGTGGTAGGCCAAATGGCATAAAAGGCCAAGAAATAGAATAATGAAGAATCCACCAACTCACCTACCGCGGTTGAGCCAATCGTGCGGGTCCATAAATATTTCCCCTGGGTCCAAATCTTCATTTTGGCAAGCACGAAACTATTGGTAAGGCTGCCACACCAAAAGGCGAGCATGGAAGCCAAGGCGATTCGCCACGAGTTACCAAAGACCGTTTCTAGGCCGTGTTGATAATTTGCCATATACGATCCTGGCGCCACTGGTAACGCGATGACGATCAGCGCCATGATGGCAGCAAAGCCTAAGGCAGCAAATCCAGCCCATACTGCACGGCGATCATAGGCGAAGCCATAGACCTCCGTGAGAATATCGCTGAAAAAGTAGGAGATCGGAAAAAATAAGATCCCAGCACCAAAGATCACATAACCAAAATATGGAAGCTCAACCGTGGCGGCCTTCCCAGCCCCAATAAAATTCGAGCACAGTAACACGGCAACAAAAGCGCCTAAGATGAGGTCGTAATAGCGATACTGACGACGCATTGGAACGAGGGCCTTATAGGTTCAATGAGGCGGTTAAAAGGGTAAATATTTCATAGAATAGCGGTATTGATATGAATTCACAGAATAGGTAAAAAATGAGTAAGCCGCAGTTTCATTGGGAGGACCCCCTCCTCCTGCAAGACCAATTGACCACCGAGGAGCGCATGGTTGCCGATGCGGCCCGTGAATACGCCCAAGGGAAGCTGGCTCCGCGGGTGCATGAAGCCTATCGTTCGGAATCAACTGACCCATCCATCTTTCGAGAAATGGGTGAGCTAGGCCTTCTCGGTATTACGATTCCAGAGGAATACGGTGGCGCTAGTCTTAATTATGTGTCTTATGGCCTAATCGCCCGAGAAATTGAACGGGTTGATTCAGGATACCGCTCCATGATGAGTGTGCAGTCCTCACTGGTCATGGTGCCAATCTATGAATTCGGTAGCGAGGCCCAAAGGCAAAAGTACCTACCCAAACTAGCCACTGGTGAATGGATCGGATGCTTTGGTCTCACAGAGCCCAATTACGGTTCCGATGCGGGCGGCATGATCACGCGTGCCAAGAAAGTACCTGGCGGATTCTCGCTCACAGGCTCCAAGATGTGGATCTCCAACTCCCCCATTGCGGATGTGTTTGTGGTCTGGGCCAAGAACGATGAGGATCAGATTCGGGGCTTCATCCTTGAAAAAGGCATGAAGGGCTTAAGTGCCCCGAAGATTACAGGCAAGCAAGGTTTGCGTGCCTCAATCACGGGAGAGATCGTGATGGATGAAGTGTTCGTACCCGCCGAAAATGAGTTCCCAGAAATTACGGGTCTTAAGGGTCCCTTTACCTGCCTGAACTCAGCGCGTTATGGCATTTCTTGGGGCGTGCTCGGTGCCGCCGAGTTTTGCTGGCACACAGCGCGTCAATACACCTTGGATCGTAAACAGTTTGGTAGACCCCTCGCAGCCAATCAACTCGTCCAGAAAAAATTAGCCGATATGCAAACCGAGATTACCTTGGCACTGCAAGGCGTTCTGCGATTGGGGCGGATGAAGGATGAGGGAACTGCTGCTCCAGAGATTACCTCCATCATGAAGCGCAACTCCTGTGGCAAATCACTTGATATTGCACGGATGGCACGCGATATGTTGGGTGGCAATGGCATCTCGGATGAGTATGGCGTGATCCGTCACATGCTCAATCTGGAGGTTGTTAATACCTACGAGGGCACCCACGATATTCATGCCCTCATTTTGGGTCGAGCCCAAACCGGTATCCAAGCGTTTAGCTAGATTGCAGAAGTTGCTGCGCTAAGTCAAGATAACTCGTTTGCTCTGCGCTTGGTACTGTCAGAGACCTAGCATTTTTGTATTGGCTAAAGTTGCGAGCAATTGAATCTTCATACGCTGGGTCGTAATGCTTGATTAGTAATTCTTCAACCAATACTGGATAGCGCCCCTCTGTAGCCAGTTGCTGCCATTTTGTAATTTGTTCCTTGCCGTAGCGTTGCGTCAATAGACTGAGCAAATGCTGTAGTTCATCGTGATTACTTAAAAGATGCACGTACTCTTGCATCAACACATCAACCCGGACTGAGCGATCGGCCTTGATTTCAACGCAATTCCCCTGCCGAATTTGATCCATCAGCGCATCGGGAATATGCAGACAACCCACCTTCTTGCTCTCGGATTCCACATAAATGGTTTGGTCAAACTTGAATTGCCGCAACGCATTCCATAAGCGACTCTCGAACATTTTTTGACTGGGTTGTGCCTGATTAGGCAAGCCTCCAAGGACTGAACCGCGATGCGCCGCGAGGTCTTCAAGATCCAGCACCTGAGTTTGTCCATGCAATGCTTGTAATAATCGAGTCTTACCACTGCCTGTCATGCCACAAATGACGATGAACTTTGCTAAAGGCGCCCATCGCTCCAGATCAGCAATCACTTGGCGTCGATACCCTTGATACCCGCCTTGCAGCTGCTGGGCCTTCCAACCGATACGTTGCAGAATGTGGGCAAAGGCACCGCTGCGCTCACCGCCTCGCCAACAATAAACCAAGGGCCGCCACTCCCGCGGCTGGTGAATAAAGTGTTCTTGCAAATGGTTGGCAATATTTTTTGCAACCAGCGCCGCGCCTAATTTCTTCGCTGCAAAAGGAGATTCTTGCTTGTAGAGCGTGCCAACCGTGGCACGCTCCTCATTGTTCAAAACAGGGCAATTGA